>VAPA010190910.1_pt1 | contig 29121 bp, 37 predicted proteins | sample 3395041 | NCBI WGS metagenome assembly VAPA01 (sample SAMN08290432, study PRJNA428436) | hydrothermal vent metagenome | isolation source: Deep-sea hydrothermal vent chimney | place: Indian Ocean: Southwest Indian Ridge | depth 1973 m m
CTCCCTGTCCTCGATGTACCTTCGTGCCACGAGCACGAAAAAGCAGGCATGAGGGCGATAAAGTACTGTAACGACCCTACATTTTCATTCATAGCCAATCCTGTGATGGTCCAGGATGATTGTGAGTTCTGCAACGAAGTTCGAATCAGACCATCCCTAATAGGGAACTATGAGGGAAAGTTGAGTATCACTGGCAGCCTCGACCTCAGCGGTTGTACCGGCCTGACGTCCCTGCCAGATGGCCTGACAAGCATCGGCGGCAACCTCTACCTCAGCGGTTGTTCCGGCCTGAAGTCCCTGCCAGACGGCCTGACCTCGGTCGGCGGCTACCTCTACCTCGGCGGTTGTTCCGGCCTGACGTCCCTGCCAGATGGCCTGACAAGCATCGGCGGCTACCTCGACCTCAGCGGTTGTACCGGCCTGACGTCCCTGCCAGATGGCCTGACAAGCATCGGCGGCAACCTCTACCTCGACGGTTGTTCCGGCCTGACGTCCCACCAAAAACAACAGTACAAAAAAATGTTCAATGTGATAGGGGGGGACTAAATATGGAACTCTATACAAAGTTTTATTCACAGAAAAATCAAATAGAAATTCTGTCAGATAGATTTAAGCCTATGACAGTGGATGTGCGGGACACAGAATCAAAACAATATGAAGTAGTGGTATGTCACGAAAGTGAGGTAGATTGTTTACCCGACGGGAGGCTAATATTCAATTCACCTCATACACACTGCGGGTTTCATATTGGAGAATGTTATTCCGGGTGGCCCGGAAAGTGTAAGAGAGAGAGCGAAAATCCAAAAGGTGTATATGATAAAGTCTGTTTCAGAAGTAAAAAAATAGGGATGATTCGTGTATTAGAAACCTTTTATGGTAGGATGATAAATGTTGTATTGGGTCAGAGAAAACATGGCATCATATTCGAAAAGGTCACGAAACATATTACAGAAGAGGGGCACTTTATTTATCTGGGTAGGGGGAAGAATGAACATAATGATCTATCAAAAAAACTATTAGTTGAAATCATTCCAGAGGAGGCCGTAATATTGCATTCTGCCTATATAGATAGAATGAACGAGGAAGGATATTACATATTACGTACAGAATTTCCCAAGACTGAAGATTGGCTCACGTTTTTCGGACAAGAGACTTGCACAAATAACGTTTCTGTGTCGATGGCCGATCCATTAGTAGAAGTTCTATTCACGCCAAACACTATGCTGGCACTGCTTAGGGAGTGAAGTGAATGTCACTAAAACAAGAACTCATAGACGGAAAGAAGAGTATAGGAATAATCGGTGCGGGATTCATCGGATTCTCTACAGCGTTCTACTTCTCACGGGAAGGTATAAGAACTGTAATCTACGACGTCGATAAAAACACCATCGACAAGATAAACAACAGAGAGACGCCGACACAGGACCTGGAGAAATGGCTGGGGTCTCATGCGAATTTCGACATGATATGCGGCACGACGATATTTGAGGACCTACGGGCTTGCAATCCCCTGTTCATCGCTGTGCCGACCGAGAAAGGGGGGGACCCGTGGTTCGATGCGATAGAAGACGTATTCCAGAAAATAAATCCAACACATAGTAATAAACTATTGATCATCGAGAGTACACTTGGCCCAGGAACTTGTGATAAGATTCTCATTCCATTGTTGGAACACGGGAATCAGATCATCGTCGCACCACGCAGGGATTGGCACGGATTCGGAGACGATAAGTCCAAAACCCTTCCGGTACTCCCCCGGGTAGTCGGAGGGATGGATAGGTTTGCCACACGGCAGGCGGCAGATGTGTTATCCCTTGTGTGCAAAACGATACACACGTGCAACTATAAAGAAGCAGAACTCGTGAAGGCCACGGAAAATACTATACGAAATCTCGAAATCAATTTCGGCAACCAACTCATGCTCGCTTATCCATCCGTCAACGTCCGCAAAGTGCTCGAACTGGTGGGCACCAAGTGGAACATGCCGACACTACACCCGCACATAGCCCCACCAGGAGGGTACTGCATCAATATGGCCCCCAGGTACATTTACGACGGTGCCGAGGAAAGAAAATTCCTGTCGCTGCTGCGTTCCGTCCTGAACTATGAGCCGCGGCATACACATGAAATGATGTCGATGATCATAAAGAGATTCAATCCGAAAAGAATAGCAATACTAGGATACGCTTACATGGGGAACATCAAAATTGACAAGATGTCGGCAGCGAAAGACATCATCACATTCCTCGAGGCCGAACGGATAGATTTCGCAGTCCACGACCCACTATATACCCGTCAAGAGATTGAAACGATAGAGAAATTAAACTATCTCGATTATCCCATCGACCTGCGAGATTTCGACATGGTGATACTGACAGCGGGCCACAATGAGTATAATACGCAGATACCCGAGTTCAACGGCATAGTCATAGACGTGCCAGGGATCTGGCAGAAATGGAAGAAACAATTCGGAGGTTACGTTCTTGTCGGCGAGCCATTCTGACACCAAGTGGATCGTAATATGGAATTTCCCAGAACAAAAAGGCGGTTTCGTAGAAGAACGCAGGATTTTTCCATGCGGCACCGTCGCCGTGAACTTCAAGGGTCATCTAAAAGACAGAAACGTCATAGTCGTCAGCCCAGGTACAATTTTCAAGCACACGGTGCCAGTAATAAAAATGGGTGCAAAAACATGAAGATAATCTGGTCTGTATGGAGAAGAATCAAGGGCTGCAAGGTCAAGAAATTTTCACTCCTCTTTCTCCTTGTTTTGTTATCCATTGGATATCTTGGCTATGTATTGGAAGGTTTTTCTGGTGCGATCATTTTTGGATTTGTGTTTACTATTATTATTGTTTCATGGTTGTTGAACCAGAGAGGTGTTGAGAAATGGAAGAAAAGATATTTGGAGGAAAAACAATGAACATATTAGTAACAGGCGGTAGAGGCTTCATTGGAAGCCATCTATGCAAAAGATTAGACGAAGAAGGACACGAGATTAGAATAGTTGACACGATAGGGGAATCAGCTATATCAGATGACCCCAAATACATGTCAAAAGATGTAAGGGATATCGTACTGGCAGACATCGAAGGCGTGGATTGCATTTTTCATCTGGCCGCAATGGCGAAGATCCCCGAGTGCATCACTAACCCTCGGCAGTGCATTGCTGTCAATGTCATAGGTACAACAAATCTTCTAGAAAGTGCAGTTGAGGCAGATCTCAAAGGCCCCTTCATATTCGCATCCACGTCAGCAATCTACGATTGCGCAAACATCTATGCCGCGTCGAAACGTGCCGGGGAGGACCTGTGCCAGGCATACAACAAGAGCTTTAACTTGAATGTGAAGATCTCACGATTCTTCAACGTTTACGGTCCGGGACAACACCCTGATTCAGATGCAGTGATAAACAATTTCGTCATGGCATCGAAGGACGGTAAAAAAGCCCAGATATTCGGCGACGGAAACCAGGTAAGGGATTTTATCCACGTTGACGACGTTGTTTCCGCTCTAATCCTCCTGATAGACCACGGCGACACAACGCCTTACGATTTCGGATTGGGAATCGGAACAACAATCAATCAGCTTGCGGAGATAGTGGGGCTCGAAAAAGAATATCGACCTCCGAGAGTGGGAGACCCACGGGTAAGCATCGCTGAAGGCACAAACAGAACAAAACAGGATCTTGATTGGGAACCGAAAGTGGAATTAAGGGATGGAATCGGCAAGATGGTCAAGGAGGGTGAAAAAAAATGAACCGCATGACTCTAGACGAGTTCCTGTGCGCCAAAGCAGGAATATTCAAAATACACAAGGACGGATCGGTCACAGAACAGCATGATGATCGCCACGAAACAAAGGTTCATGATTGTGATGGCAGACAAATCAAGATTATAGACCACGATGGCAGGCAAATAAAGCCTCAAACGTGGGAGATACGTAAAGTAGGTCACGATGACGAAGGGGGCTGGTAATATGAACAGAAACGTTATAATCGTATCGGATTGGGTATGGAATTGCAAGATGCCCTCACAGATATTCCCATTGCGTTTAGCCAACGCATTCAAGTTATGCGGGTGGAACTGCATCGGCATCCAATCCGAGCATGAGTACGTACCGGAGGAAGAACGCGGGTTCCATAAATACTCCTGGGGTGATTGTGCCACAGTTTCTCCCGACCAGGTCCTATCGACCCTTGACCAGATACTCGAACATCTGCCGGAACCCCACCTGGTGATTGTCGCCAATACGATCAACCAGGGTTATTACGATCTCGGGAAAAAACACGATATCCCGATAGTACCTTTCCAATCCGACCCGTTCTACATGGGCCTCCCACCGAAAGACCAGTTGGAAGCAGCGTTCGGCCAGGCAACCTTCGCACTCTTCAACGAAGGCCACCCGGTAAACTACATCAGAGACGTACACCCCGAACTCGGTGAGAAATGCCACGTGATCAACCACGCACTCGACCTCACAATCGCACCGGACGACAGGGAATTCAACGAAATAAAAAAAGAGTACCTGGCATCGTGCTGTGCGGGTCTGGAAACCCGGCGGCACAAGCAGCTCATACGGCTGTTCTATGTCCCTTCGTTATCCTTTCCTGGTGAGCGGTTCGTCGTTGCAGGTTCTCTCGACAGGAGATTTCCAAAGCACATCATGGCCGACCCGCTGTCCGGGCTATCAATAGACGAAATCAAGAAATACAGCGATTTCGATTTCAACATAGAAACCAAATCAGAAGAAATCAAGAACCCCGTAGCGGGTTCCCAGGCCGGAGTACAGCACTGGAATCCGGCAACGAAAAAATACGAACCCTGGTTCGGCGGCGGATTGTCATGGCACGGCGTCCATCGTCTCTATGCAGCATCCCTATTCGGGGTGAACATCTACGGCGACTACCTGGCAAGGTCGCCATACGCATACAGGATGTTCGGCACGAAACTATTTGAACAACTCGGGTCCGGGGCGGCAGTCATCACAAACCACATCTCGGGCATCGAGGACCTGGTGCTTGATGGAAAGACCGGGTTCATCGTCGAAACGACCAAGGGAGCGATAGATGCGTACCGGTACGGCGTCGATAATCCTGATGAAGTCAAGGAGATGGGGCAGGCCGCAAGGCAACGGATACTGAAGAACCACACCTGGAACCACCGGGTAAAAGAGATTGAAAAGATATTGAGGGGGGCCTGAGCATGTCAGAGGAATCAGAGTTCTACGACAAAAAAGCCGATGAGTGGGAAGACGGCGTATCCGAGGAACGCCTGGAGATCAATCGCTACTTTTTGACAGATGTCTTGAAGAAGAATATGACGATACTCGACATTGGATGCGGGAAAGGCGATTTATGTGTTCATTATGCTGGCCAGGGGTATCGGATATTTGGTGTTGATTTCAGTTCTAAAATGATTGCTCATGCAGTCAACAGAAAACTTGCCGACCTCGACTGCACGTTCGTGATTGCAGACATCACCAAGGGTATTATATTCAGAAGCAAATTTTCCCTCGTTATGCTTCTCGATACCCTCGAGCATGTCACAGACGTAGAGAGGGCCCTGACCAACAGTATATCCTTAGTGGATGAGAAGGGACATCTGTACGTCACCATTCCACACCCGGAATACCGTAAGAACAGAGGGATGGAGGCCCAACCAATCGACCACGCCATAGACATCGATTGGCTAAAAGAGTTCATGATATCCAGAGGGATGACAATTGTCAAAGAAAAAGGCTATGGCCACGATTTTGGAGCGTATACTACTTATTATGGTGTATTGGCAAAAAAAGGGGGGGAGTTGTAATGCACAGAATTTGGTTCAAACAACAAAAACCGTTCGACTACATGCCGCTGAAGGCTGGACTTGGCATTGTCTCGGAGAGAGACCTATTCAACTACACAGAGCTCGAGAACATGGTACGGCGAGACGAATTCCCAGAACTATGTCAGAAAATCTACACGACACGGACAAGGAAGATGTCAGGTGAGTATGTAGTAGTAGAGGGATCATGGTTCAAGGCGGTGCCTGTGCAGCCGAGCATAACGTTCAAGGTAGCAAAAACCTGGCAGTTAGACTTGAAAAAAGAGAGATTTCTAATTGATGGTACCTTTAGCCTCACAAAATATTTGCACCTCGAATTACCGGATTACACTTTTCCAGAACTCGACCTTGGTCTAAAAGGTGCAACGTTCCAGGACCTGAGAGAAGAACTACTAAAGTTGAACAAAAACGCAACGATTGATACACCATTTTACATTTCAAGATTGGAACCCCTTCAGGGGGTGGAGTAGTTCACCCTCAAAGTAGCACTACTATGCAGCGCATTCGGGATACACCGCAACTACAAAGGCGGCCCGGGGATATATGCGTACAACCTGAAAAAATCCCTCGACATGGTAGGGGTACAGGCAGACGTATATCACACTCTCGGAGACATATACCCGTACTACAGATGCCCGGATACATATCACATACCAAGAGGGGTCGTACCTGGAGGAAAGGTCTCTCCGGCGGCAGGGAAATACGTGGTGAACGACGACGATTACGACCTGTACCACGTACTATCTTCAGCGGAACTTGCCATCCAGTGCAACCAATCCGGCATAGAACCCATCGTCGGGGCAAACGTCATCCCCAACTCGCCGCCGGACCACTGCCTGAAGTACCTCTCGAAAGATGAACTAATCATGCGCAGAACCCAGATAAAAGACGAGATGGACACAATAAGGAACACAAAGGCGAGGTTCTGGACACATCAATCGATGTGGCAGCGGTCGGAATTCCAACGGTTGGGTATGAGTGACGTGTCGAACTGCCGGCAGTTGAGCAACGGCGTAGATACCGAATTGTTCGATGTGAAAGACGAATACTATAATGAAATAATCTGGAGCGGTCGGAAATGGTGGCCGAAGGGGTACTGGATATTCGAGAAGATCATCAAGGAATTGCCGGATGAACGGTTCAGGATATTCAGCAATGATGCATTGGACATCACTGCACCGAACGTAAAGACCGTCATGGGACTGAACCATTACCAGATTGCACCGAGGCTTGATGGAAAAATGCTCGTATGCACCTCGACTACCGAGAATGAACCGCTCGCCATCCTGGAAGCGTACTCTTGCGGGATCCCCGTCATAGCCTCGAATGTCAGCGGAATCCCGGAGATCGTCAGCGAGGAGACGGGTATCCTGTGCGACGTGGATAAGCCGGAAGAGTTCGTACAGGCGGTCAAGCTACTCAACGAGGACGAATCCTTACGCAGTGACATGGGCCGGGCCGCAAGGAAGTTCGTCGAGGGGAAATTTTCCCTCGAGTGCATGGGAAAGAATGCAAAGAAGTTGTACGAGGAGGCGGGAGTTTGAACTTCTGTTGGCTGTCAAATTCCCTCTACAAATCCGACGTCTGGGGTGGTAGGTTCGTTTCGGAGGCAATGTATGAGGGATTCAAGTTTCTTGATTATCACATCGATCTCAGGTCCTGGAAAGAACTGCATCCGAATTATGCGGCCTTGCAGGATTATGATGTTATTTTCACCCTCGATTCGAACTTCAGCCCACAGATGTATCACCTGGCAGGCGGCAAGGCAACGACCGTGTTCTGGGCGATAGACGATCCCCGCTGCCACAGGGCACCTGCACCGGGGTTTGACTGCTTCTTCACTCATTCAAGAGGTTCTGTGAAGCTGCACGAGGATCTAGGCAGGACGAATGTCCACTACCTACCCCTCGGGTACAATCCGGAGGTATTCAAAAAAATACACAGTAGTACCAGATCACAAAACCTATGTTACGTGGGAAATGGCCTGGCCACAAAATCCTATCGTACTATTCTCGAACCTGCCAGGGAACATCATGGCGACGAATTGTTGATTTTTGGCAAGGATTGGAACAAACCCGAAAACATAAAATATAGAAAACACGTTATCATGGCAGTCGTGCCCGAAGCGGTGAACATGATTTACAACCAGACGAAGATAGTTCTCAACATGCATACACAGGACCAGCGGACAACTGATTGCACTTTCATCATGCGGGATTTCGAGGCCCGGGCAGCCGGTGCGTTCGTGCTGTCCGATACATTCGAGGGTCAGGAATTTTTCGGGAAACATCAATGTTTTTCCGATTCGCCGGCAGAAACAAAAGAACTGATTAGGTACTATCTCGAAAATGATGAAGAACGGGAGAAGATCGCCAGGGAAGGATATGACACAGTAGTCAAGGGGAAGAACACGTACAGGGATCGGTGCAGAGAGATCCGAAAAATCCAAGGAGATGAGACAGGGAATCAGGGGGTGGGGTAGTTCAAGGTCCTCTTCCTGTCAGATGTGAAGCCTAATATAGCCTTGATGAAACTTGCCAGATGGGAAGTCCTTCAAGGTAACAAGGTATATATAAAATGCTCAAATCCAGAGAAGATATATGTATCGAACGTCTTCGACAAAAGCAAGTATCAGGCTATCATGGACAACGGTGTGGAGATCATAAGAGGTGGCCGGGCAGAGAACCCGCTGACATGTCTTCCTCATCACATCGAGCATCTGAAACCCTACTATGACCTGTACGGTATCGACTACTCACTTGGCTTCACTTCTCGCGGCTGTATAAGGCGCTGTAAATTCTGCGACAACTGGTGGAGAGAAGGTCCTATCCGAGACCATGCCCCTATATCTGAATGGCACGAAGCGGACCACAAGAAAGTCGTCATACTGGATAACAACTTTCTGGCTTCTCCAAAATGGAAAGAGAATCTTAATTATATCCATGAGTCTCTTTTGGAGGTCAACTTCCACCAGGGCCTCGATATTCGCGTTGTCGATGATGAAAAGGCTCTCTGGCTGTCCACGACGAAGATAGTGAATTTCACTGGAACTGATAACACCATCCACTTCGCCTTTGATGACCTCCAATATAAAGACGAGCTGGAGAAGGGAGTAAAAGTCCTAAAAGACCACGGGGTCAGACCCTCGAGGCTTTGTTTCTACGTGATCGGGGGATTCTGGAATCAGAACATCAACTATGACCTTGAGAGGATAAGGATACTGAAGGAGTTGGGATGTGTACCATATATCATGATTTATGAGAAGGGTGCCTCGAGATTACAACATAAGTTAGCCAGATGGGTCAATGGAACATATGCTTGGAGGAAGGGAAACTTCTCAGACTACAAGCGGCTTACAACGAAAGAAAGAGCACTGGTGCTAGAGGCAGAGGGGGGTGGAGTAGGTTGAGTTGTCCTGAGAAAATGCAACAGGCGGCCTCTAAGGCAGTCATATTTAAACCTAACTGTCACAATTTGACGAAAAAAAGCTAAAGCACCCCCCTGATTCCCCCCAATGGGGGGACATGTGGGGGGTACGAAGTATGAGGTGAATGAAATGACAGACGAAGAAATATATGTGAAATACGAAGTAGAACTGAAATTCAGGGAAAAACTACTTGGCGGCATCCCCAAAAACCCAGAGATGATCAAGGGCTGGCTGAATGCCAAGGTGACAAAAGGAGAATTGAAGGTATCTGAAAAAGAAGCCGAGGCCATGATAGCGGCAACTGCCGAAGAGATGAACGCATCCACACAGGAGAACAAATCCTGGACCGGATTCAAGTCGGACGACACCGGCCTGTACATCGAAGGCAGGCAGGTGAAGGCGATGATGAAGGAATGCGCCACGACACTCAAGCTGATGGTCAAGCACCGGGGCCTCAAACAGGTACTCCAGCACGGCACGGCGATCAAGCCGCAGCGGCTCTACCTGGGCAAAAAAGAACCGGACGGCTACGAGGAAGGCGTATGCCATACCTGGCGTGGCTCGGCACTCAAGCGGAACGATTTCGTCGAGAGGTGTACGATAGAATTCGAGATATGGGTCGTAGATACCAAGATCCTGACAGAAAAACTGGTCAATATGCTGTTCGAGTTGGGCCAGGAGAACGGCATCGGTGCATCACGGTCACAGGACTTTGGAAAGTTCCACGTGATAAAACTCAGAAAACTCTGAGCAGGCCAACGGGACCTGCCTGGCCGGTCCGAGCCGCCCCATCCCAATCCAACACGACTATCCGGTCCTATCCTTTCCTTCCCAAGACGACATACCAACCCACCCCGAACCAAGCCAAACCAATCCAGGACGATGAGACTGCCCCTCCCATGCCAAACCAAGCCGATCCAACACGACTACCCTGGCCGCACCTTTCCTTCCCAGGACGACAAACCAACCCACCCCTATCCAGGACGACAAACCAGACCGGCACAATCCTATCCGAGGCGACAAACCATGCCCAACCAAACCGATCCACGCCGCTGCGACATACCAACCCACCCCGATCCAAAGCGACAAACCTACTCGAGCCCAGCCGAACCAGGACGACATTCCAATCCTATCCCGACCTTCCCTCGCCACCACAAGACGACATACCTAGCCTGACCAAGCCCCGCCGACAAACCTGACCAAACCTGGCCGTGCCGCTGCGACATACCAATCCGAGGCATGCCAACTCAAACCAATCCGAAAAAAACAAAAGGAGATGATAAAAATGAGCAGAAAAAAGAAAGGCCAGGAACAGAAAAACGACTTGATCCACGCAATTCTTTCAGACTTCACCCCCAGGCAGAGATCCAACCTCGCAAAAGTGAGCTTGAAAATACTCAAGGGAGGGTAGTTGCCTAATCTCTCCCCATCCCGGCAAGTTCCTTGTTGAGCTCGTTGATCTTCTCCGTGTGGTCGTCCGTCACCTCGTACAGCCGGGCGACGTTCCCGTTGATCGTGTCGATTTTGGTCTCGATGATCCCCATTTTTTTTCCAATATAGAACGTGTTCAGCAGCCCGCCTACCAGCAGCGAGAAGAGGATGATGATCGAGTCGGGATTAAGGTTGAGGATCAACTACTTCCCCCCTCTCGGTTTTCGATCAGTTCCGCTGCCTGTTGCCGTGTCCGCTTTCCGAGCACGTAGAAGAACGTGAGCAGCCCCGTCGTGGCGATGGCGAATGCGAGTAGGTCGAGTTGTGTTTCATCTTTCATTTTTTTTCCTCCATCACGGCATGTACTGCCAGAGATCATTATAATGTGTAATTCCACTCAATCCTGTGCCGCCATATCCTCTATTGCCGACCACGAATCCAATTGCACCATGGCGTGCCGGGCCCAAGAATAAATCTAACTGTGTCCAGACATCGGTTGTGGGATCATACTTCCAGAACTCACGGGTCGTATTTCCTGTTTCAGTTCCTGAAAATAGCCCCATTCCCATATAGAATATATTATTTATCATGAAACTAATGCTATGTGCTCTCGCCGTTCCAGGAAAGTCATTTAGTTGTGTCCAGGTATTTGTACCTGGAGAATATTTATATATATCTGAATAATATTCTGTTCCGTTTGCATTCATTCCCAAACCCACATAACCTTCTGAATTGTATGTGAATCCAAAACTCCCATGGCGTCCACTACCTAGGAAGTCAGCTATTTGTGTCCAGGTGTCTGTGCCGGGAGTATATTTGTAGAAATCAACGAGATTAACCGGTGTACCAAGTCCGACATACCCTATGCCGTTTATCACGAAAGAAGTCGGCCATATTCTTGCGATGCCGAGAAGTTCTTTAATTTCTGTCCATGCATCATTACCGGGATCATATTTATAGAAGTCCTTTCGGGGACCAACTGAATCCCTTCCAGCCCCAACGTACCCTATGCCATTTATCACGAAAGAAGTTGCACCATATTTTGCGATTGGGTGGTCCTTTATTCCCGTCAATGCTGCCGTTGCAGGATCGTATTTGTAGAAATCAGAATAATATGTTCGAGGTGATTCCAGAGTGCCGGTACCCAGATATCCTATATCATTGATTATGAAAGACGTCATATATGTCCGCACGGTGAACGATAAATCATCGAGGTGTGTCCAGTTCATAGGGATGGTGATCCCTCCTCCACCTGGCCCGCCGCCGCTACCCCCGGGCGGCGGCCCGGGTCCGGGACTACTACCATAATTCCCGATGAACTTCGCCCCGGGCTTGAATATGACGAACTGGGGATTACCCAGTAGTAATCTCTTGCTGCCTTTCTTCAGCGTCGGCACCTACACTACCCCCTGGCGGTACTCCGCCTCTTAGGCAGCGGCAGTTTACCGAGCACGTTCCTCAGCAGCAGGAAAGACAGTGCCGAGACCCCGATCAATATGGGCAGCTTGAGTTCCGGGAACTCGGTCACGAGCTTGCGGGTCTCTCTGACGATCATGTACAGCAGCGTTCCGATGATAAACACCCCTATTATCGTCCAGACGGCGGGGTTCACCAGCAGCGATGCGATCGCCAGCGGCAGCAGCGGCGAGGCCTTGAGTACTTTGTACCGGATGATTAGCTGGTACGTTCTCCCGGATTGGATCGTCCTGATCCTGCCCGAGATTATCTCTATCGTTCCATTGATTCGGTTCGTTATGGCCCTGGACATCAACGCCTTGTTCCTTGCCAGCATCCCCATCAGGTGGTTGATTAGGCTGTCCGGCGTGAATACGTCGAGAAAAGATGACAGCCGGACGTCGATTGTCTGTTCGATCACGTCCCCGGTCTTCAAACTCTTCCTGGGATCGACCACCTTCCAGGTCATTTTTTCCCACCCAGCAGAACCGATGCGATTGCGGCGGCGACCAGTCCGGCCGCAGCGTACTTGATCAGCCTCTTCTCCTGTTGTTTGGCCTCTTCTTCCGGCGGCAAGGGTTCTTCCCCCGGTAGTGGTTCTTCGGGAGTACCCGGTGGGGCCTCGGGTTCCTGTTCCATCAGCACGGCAGGATATTTCACCCAGTACTGGAACCCTTCTTTCTTGAATCTTCCCCACATGTGGCCGCGCCTGAAATCGTTTATGATCGCACCATAGTTGTCGAATGCCAGGCCGTCCGGCCGGGTCGAACGCACACCCGGGACATATTGAATAGGGCGGCTGTAGGATACTGCCAGCGTGTAGAGCTTTTGCTTTTCTTCCTGCAGGCGTTTCAGGTACGGGCTCGAGGGGGTCTTGTAACTGTAGTAGGTTGCATCCCGGCCGGCAAAATCCGACAGGCTGAGAACCGCCCGGGCATCCTGTCTGACCGTGCATACGCTGGGAAAAGTCGGCGGCAGCCCGAGCTTGATGGTATGCATGTTCACCTTGACGTAGATGTCGCTGATCGGTTTGTCTAGCTGGATCACCCCTTCCATGGCTGCCGGATAGTACAATCTCTTGCGGTAGTATAACTTACCTGTTGACCGGGATATGATGTACACCCACATGAATGCGAATCTATCGGTACCCTTTAGCCCGAACCTTGTCCCGATGGTGCCGAGCCCTATCTTGAACCTGCCGGTTTTGTACAGTGTGAATCCATTTATTTCTTGACACGTTTCTGCCATCTCATTTCCTCCTCAAGATACTTGCAAGGATTATAACGCCTGCACCTGCCGCTGCAACGTAGTATAACTTGTTGTCTACCTCTTCTCCATTGGCCCCTTCTTCTCCATTGGCCCCTTCTTCTCCATTGGCCCCTTCTTCTCCATTGGCCCCTTCTTCCGGCGTTATGTCTTCCAATTTCGCCGCCCTGAAAAGGTCGTAGTAGTATCCGTCTCTTGGACACTTCTTGAACGATCTGTTCAGGGCCTGAGTAGTCCATAGGAGATAGGTTGATTCGTCCGGCAGCGTATCCGGTCTCGTGGTGGATTTCCGGTTCTGGATCGATTTCGGTACTCCGGCGAATATCGTCAGCCTGAACTTCTTACCTTTGGATTTTGCTATCCTATCAAGTTGAAGGTTTGTCCCGTCGCCGGATACGTGGACCATCTGAGTAGTCAGGTTGAAATTGGCCGTCGTGCAGGGAGTGGGCTTTGAGGTTATGTCCGTTAGTATCGCCTTGTAAGTTATCCAGAACCAGTTCCCACTTAAATCACATCTTCGCCTCTGTAATTCTGAACCTTGTTTCCATCCCGATATTACGCTTTCGTATGCTCTCGCAGGAGGTCTCGATGGTAGTGGAGAGCTTATTCCTATTGCCTTTTTGAATATTGTTAGGCGATACGTTTTTCCGGTCCGAGTAGATAGCTGATTCAGGTATTCTGATTCATCACCTGTTGTGTATGTTGCATCTGATTTCAAGTCAAAGTCGGATAGCTTACATTCTTTTGGTGTTGTTGGTGTTGACGGCTCTGGGGTTATGTCTTCCAATTTCGCCGCCCTGAAGATATCGTAGTAGTATCCGTCCCTTGGGCACTTCTTGAACGATCTGTTCAGGGCCTGAGTAGTCCATAGGAGATAGGTCGACTCGTCCGGCAGCGTATCGGGTCTCGTGGTGGATTTCCGGTTCTGGATCGATTTCGGTACTCCTGCGAATACCGTCAGCTTGAACTTCTTACCTTTGGATTTTGCTATGCGGTCAAGTTGAGGATTTGTGCCGTCGCCGGATACGTGGACCATCTGAGTAGTCAGGTTGAAATTGGCCGTCGTGCAGGAAGTGGGCCTTGGTGCTGAAATCTTTTCAAATCGTGCTTTGTACCTTATCAAATGCCAATAACCCCCACCATATACTTCTTTACAGTTTATGTTGGTTTCAATGGCCATAGAGACATATCCTGCCGCAACTTCTTTCAGTCTTTGGTCTATTGTCGGATTTATCGGCTCTCTTCTTCCGACGTATGTTGCAGACAGTGGAGTATACAACCATACTCTCAACTTGTTCTTAAAACCAGTTTTTTTATCATATGCTGCAACAACAGGGTCGTCTTTTGCGATTGATTCTGCTATTGTACGTCCAAGGAATACTTCCTTATCACACTCTGGTGCAGATGGTTTTGCTTGTGGAACATTTATCTTGACCATATCTACTATGGTCTTTTCACCTCTTATTCCTGCAACAGTGAACCTGACAGATAACCTCATATTTCTACCAACAAAGTTATCTGGTATTTTCCAGCAAGCCGATTGTCCAGATTTGAATGATTTGCTACGTGTTACTTTTGCAGACGGTGCAGGATACGCTAATGCTATCCTGAAACTTGTTATAGAATATTTTGGGTATCCATCTGGCCACTTTCTCCAACAACTACTGCTCCTACATCGGGTATTTTTTATCGCCTGTACACCTACTTTTGTGCACACTGTTCGTGTCGCTGGGTCGAATGTGAGGCTCTCTTCTAATGGTGCACGGCGTTTGCCATCATCATAATTCCTCCAGCCTCTTGATACTATAACTTGTTTGACCATTTTTATCTCTCCTATCCTGCTACTATCTCGAATGACGTATCATCCGTGTCCGTCCTGATGTGCATGTACCGGATCGGGTATCCGCTGTCGCCGCCCCAGCCATACGCCATCGTCGATTCGAGTTTGGTCTCGTTTCCGCTGATGTCCACCCCGTTGTGCGACAGAACGAAATATATTGCGCCGGGGCCGAAATTGTACAGGGTGCCGTTCATTGCCGGCCGGCCGAGGTCGTTGATGAAGTTGGTGAAGCTGGGATAATCTCCCACCGACGTTGCACTCGCTATCGTCACCACCCCGGGGAGGTACGGGTGTGCCCCTTTGGGCCTGTTTATCTCTTCCAGGTACGTCAACCTTTCCAGGGATTCTTTTTGCACCTCGAGGATCTCGGATTGGATCTTCAGGTTGCGCTCGAAAAATTCTTCCATGAGGGCAGATGGGGATTGGGTCCTGTTCCTCTCTTCCTCGATCACTATCCGGTTGGCGAGTTCTATCGTAGACATGGGCCTCAGTACTGTGAGCGGCATTATCGGTTCGCCTCCAGGTAGGGAGTTGATAGTTCTGTCGCATTTACCACGTTTTCGATCGGGGTTCCGGGTGAGTTTCTTTGTACGTTCCTCAACGGCCCTCTTGCGGGCAATATTGCGGTTATGTTGCCCTGGGCGTCCCTGACTATGTACGTACCCCTGTCACGCAGTACCAGGGCCAGGCCTACTATTGTGATCGATGCCAATATCGAGAGTTTCAGCATCGTTTCATCTTTCACCTTCACACCCCCACCATCGCTAGGCTCTGCTCGGCCATGTTCTTTACTTCTGCTGCGGAAAATGCACGGTTGAAGATTGCCGCCTCGGCGATGGTGCCTTTCAGTGCGGTGGAATAAGCCGTCCACCTTTGATCATATCCCAACCTGACCGTGTTCGTGAGGTCGGCTGGTGTACCTTCGTTCAGTGTTTGTATCAATTCGCCGTCGAGGTATATCAGATGCTCGTCCGAGCCCTTGCCGGTGTACACGCCGACAAGTGACCGATATGATGAGAAATCATATGGAGTAGTAACTGAACCTATTCCGTTCAACCACAACTGAATCTTATATTTACCTGAAACCTGCTCTTTGATGGTGAATCCGATTTTCGGGAACCACCCTATTACAAGGTTTTGAGTATGGTCGGGGTTGTTCACGGGCTTTACCGTAGCGACGAATGTGAACGCATTTGTTGTCAGGTTCATGGCTATCGATGGCGTTGATACGAAATTATCCACACCATTGAACTTCAACCCGTCCGGCGTCCAGGTCGGGCCGTTGATGATGCCATTGTTTTTCTCCGGTGATTCGTCCAGCACCTTGCCACGTGCAGGTGGGTCTATAAGACTGTAGTACAGCACGCATGAAGGGTCTATGTTCAGCGGCCGAGGTATCGGCCGGGCCAGTGGGCCTGCGATAGGTGCCTTCAGCGGCGGGATCGATAACACGATGTCACCCCCTTTTGGACATTGACGCCAGTACTACTATCGGGTCTGTAATCGTCAGGGGGGTTGACGTGTATTCATCCTCGCACAGGGCATATTCCTTCTTGAGAATCTCTATGAACGCATCTCTGGTGAGCTTCTCGATCGGGACGGTCTCGGTCTTCGTGTGCGACCAGTATGTATATGTATTGTCGGGATTTTTCTGGACGTCTATATTGAACTCGTATGAGATCTCCTCGTATCGCCTCGGGCCCACTTTGCGGATTTTTCCATCCATATATTGTTTCATCTTCTTGTGTGCCCGGACCGAATTCAGCACGAGTCGGTCCGGCCTGACAAATCCTTCCGTTGTCTTCTGCGTGAATAGCCGGTCGTTCAGTATAATGGACGTCATAATCACTCCCTCACGTAAAACGTTGCGGTCAGGTCCGCCCGCAAGCTGCCGTTCTCATCCACCCGCCCCTTTATTTCTTTTGGGCCGGGTTCTATCAGCATAGATAACACCTCGGAGTCACCGAAGTTCTTTGCCGTGTATATCCCTGCGACCCCGTCGTCGAACGTCGTTCCATCACCGCTTGCGATTATGTTCAAGTCCGTATCCGTTGCGGTGTTGTTTGCATTCGTCGAATCGATCTGTGCCCAGATGGATCTTGCCTGCTCGACGACGATTGCCGTATCGGTGTCGGGTGAGGCATTTGCCCCTGTGACGTTCGTGAAGGTCAATGTCGCCAACGCTTTGATGTTGAGCCGGTCGTATAGTATCTTCCTGAACTCCTGTTTGCCCGCACCGGCGACGATCTCATATTTCGTATCCGCCGTGTCGGCCCTGACGTGCATGTATGCGATCTGGTGCGGGTTGTCTGGGCCGCCCCAGACGTAAGCCATGCCGGGTTCCAGTCTGACTTCGTTTCCGCTCATGTCGTTCGGGCTGGCCGATATGACGAAGAACAGAACACCCGGGCCTTTGTTCAGGATGCAGCCCGCTATCGCGGGAAAACCCAGGTCGTTCGTGAAGTTGTATGTATCCTCATAGGTCCCGGTCGTAGTCGTGGCCGTGGAGATCGTCTGTTCGCCTGAAAAAAAAGGATGGCGCCGGATCGGTCGAAACCGCCTGATCAAGTACAGCAGGGTATCGATTACCTGTGTCACTCTGCGAGGAAATCGAGGGGGTGACATGCCCGGTGGGTCCTCGCGTTCTTGTGTAAACTGTTTTGGTGCATCAGGCATCGGCATTATCTCCAATATCGGGTAGGTCGAGAGGGAAAGAATCGCCCGGACATTGACCCTTCTGTCCAGGCGTAAGGTGGTAGCTCTACAGTCCGCGCCCCATTATGATGAGTGCATCGAGTGAGAACTTTGTCTGCGTTGTTGTAGTTTTTGGGGCTATATTGATCAATAGCCTGTCCGCGGCAGTAACGAGGACGCTTCTCGGGAACCTGAATACCTGATCGTCGTTCGCATTGTCGAACATGTCGTATATGCCTGATCCGATCCTGCTAACGCCGCCATTCGCCCTTTCCCGGGTAATTGATACGTCACTCGACGTATTCATCGAACCAGTTCCATCCCCTATGTACAGGAACAACCGGGCGCCTTTCGGTATCAGTACTTCAGACCCGGATGGCGGCGAAATTCTGATCGCCTCGGTAAGCGTATCTGTTGCCGTCACGGTAGTCGTGGTAACTACCTGCGGGAACCCCGTCTCATTGATTTGGGTGTCGTCAACCTCCTTGCCTTCTGCAATGAATTGCTTTATTAATTCGTTTTTTGTTGCCATCTCATATCATCTCCATTTGTTTATGCTGTTTATCTCATTACCATTACCATTACATCAGAACGCCCATGCGTTGCATGATTTCCGTTGACGACCCATATACTCCCGTCTCATCGCCTATAGGGGAAATCTCGAACAGTTCATCAGGGGCCATCGCACCGACTCTTGCTTTGAGTTCTGCGTTCTCTTCTGTGAGTTCGCCGACCTTTGACCTTATGCGGCTTATGTCCGGCCTGCTGATTTCGAGTTCCTCCGGTAATAGCCCGCCTGTAAGGCCGACAACGTTCTCCGGACCTGCTACCAATTCAGCGGCATTGACCCCGCCGAGTGCCATTAGTCCGTCGCTGGCCCAGGTTGGAATGTCAGCGCCTTTGTATGCGTCATATATTCCTACTCCCGTGCCGATTATGGCTATTCCCGCCCTTATGTACTTCCTTGTGTTCGCATCGGTCTGTTTGGCAACAAAATAGCGCTCGAACAGTTTTGCCCCGACGATTGCACCGGTTATACTCATTTTCTCATACAGTTCATTATTTCTCTTTGGCATATCTATCACCCCAAGATTAATCTGATTTTGATGAACTTTTTGGAAATCTTTATATATCTGGGTTTGTATACTGTGAGTATGCCGGTGGTGTACTCCTGGTACACTTCCGGTTCCTCTCCGAGGAGAAAAATCATGCAAGAAAACAGGCGAAATACCCAGATCAAAGTATCGAAGAACGACCTCGAACTAATCGAGCGGGTAAAAAAGATATACCTGCGGGAACGGCCGGAGCGGACGAATTCCACGGCGGGCGAAATCGTGAGTTATGCGCTTCGTCACGTTCTGGACGAGAAGGAGGTGGACGATGTCATCGACCTTCTTTGAGCTCGGGGTCGTGGTTAAGCTCGGAGTCATCGTGTATATTATATCGTATACCGTGACGGAATCGGCACTCTTCGACCCGCTGAGGACTTCCAGGAGATTAAATGGTCGTGAGAAGCTGCGGGACCTGCTTTCCTGCCATTTCTGTTTTTCGTTCTGGGTGAGTTTCGCTATAGCGGCTATATACGGCTATATGTTGCCTGGATTCGGCAATTTCTTTTTTGATGTGTTCTTCAATGGGCTGCTGCTCGTGTTCGTGGCGAATCTGTTATATGTCATTATGGAGATATTGCGGAATTTCAGAAAATTAATTGAATCGGCGGACTACTGGGTTTATCGGCGGGGGAAGGATTGAAAGATTTTTGGTACTACAAAACAGGCTTTGCCCGAAAAGTCCGAGTTGCCCGAAAAGTGAGGATTCTGCCCGAAAAGTAAAAAGTAGGGGGGTCAATGCTTGGTTGTCCAAAATAGCGGTTGGAATGGGCTCATCTGGCATAGCCTCTTAAAATCTCTGATAAATTACGTCTATAAAAAAACTATTTGACAAAAAATTCAAATAGTAGAAGAGATACACTAGGGGGTGAGGTAGAGAGAAATTGAATATTCAAGATAAAAGAATGTTCAGGAAGAACATTAAGAGATTAGATCCTAAAGAGGAATTAGTAAGGATAGATTTGGATAGAAACGAAATTAGGTATAATGATAAGATAAAACAGCATAGGAAAATCAGAGTACTCACGAAAGAGGAAATTGTTAGAGCCTACGTGGTAGTCAAATTAATCACCCAATTAGGCTACACGTTGGACTGCATCGAACTAGAAAAGGAATATATCATCGGAAGGAGGAAAAAAAGGACCAGCGCAAGAATCGATGTCTTAGTGAAAAAACCAGACAATATCTATGAAACTTTTATGATAATAGAGGTAAAAGCTCCAGATACATATGATAAGGAAATCGATGAAATCAAAACACAACTATTTCAATTAGCACGACTAGAGAAGGGAACTCAATATCTCATTTATTATACTGCTCAAGTTTCTGATGAGCAAATTAAAGAAAGAGTAATATCTGTAAGCTTTAGCATCTTTGATTCCTACAAGAAATGGGAGACTGAAGGAAAGCCCAATCTAATGGGAATCCCCAAGGAATACGCACTTATCAAGAAACCCATTTTCACCAAAGGTGGATTACCAGACTTAAGAAAGGACATAGAAAAAGAAGAACTTGAGAGGATACGCAAGGACTTACATAATGTTCTCTGGGGGGGTGGAAGATACCATGGAAATGAGATTTTTAATTTTGTTATGAAACTCTTTTTAGCAAAAATCTATGATGAAAAAGAAACCGAAAAGGCTTATAAGTTCCAGATATTCTATGAAAATGGGAAAGCTGAAAAACCCGAAAAAACATACAAAAGAGTTAATGAGCTTTACAAAAAGGCACTTAATAGGTATCTGAATTTTTCTAAAGATGAAATAAAAGATAGAGATGTTAGGAAGATAGGCGACAAGACGATAGAGGTACGTAAGGTCAAATATGTCGTTGAGAGTTTCCAAGACCTCTCATTAACAGAAAATGTTTACGATGTCTTGGGAGATTTTTTCGAAGGATTTCTGTGGGATGAATTTAAACAATCAAAGGGACAGTTTTTCACGCATCCGAACATAGTTAACTTCATTATCCAAGGGCTAGAAGTGGATAATCTAGCCCTTGGGCTGATTAATAACGAATCCAGGCTTCCTTTCGTGATCGACCCCGCATGTGGCTCTGGAACTTTCCTCATTGAAACGATGAAGACCATCACTCATTTTGTTTTAGAAAATGAAGACGCCTTGAAAAAAAGCCAAAGCGTAATTGAGTTCGTTTCTAGTAGCTTCCCCGAACACAGAAAACATGCATGGGCTGAGAAATTCATCTACGGTATAGATTACAACGAAGATCTATCCATGGCTACGAAGGTTAATATGGTCATGCATGGGGATGGCTCAGTAAACATTGAATCAGAGGATGCACTCTCCGATTTCAAAGTGTTCCGGGGAAAGTATTTGAGAGTAAAGGGTAAGGACAAAGTTTATGAAAAACCCGTTAACGAGCAGTTTGACATAATTGTTTCAAATCCACCTTTTAGCATAAAACTTGCCGAAGAAACAAAAGAAGACCTACCAAATATGTTTGATTATGCAAAAAAGGGAAGCTCGGAAAACCTGTTCGTTGAAAGATGGTATCAACTTTTAAGACCGAAAGGTAGAGTGGGGGTTGTATTGCCTGAAAGCGTCTTTGACACCGAAGAGAATAGGTATATCCGGCTGTTTCTTTACAAATATTTCTGGATAAGGGCCATTATATCACTCCCAACACTTGCCTTTGAACCCTATACTGCAACTAGGACTAGCTTACTATTTGCACAAAAGAAGGAGTTGGATGAAATAGTAGAATACGAGGGACTTTGGACTAAATATCAGGAAGAATATGAGAAGCTTGTCACGGATTTGAAACACATTATGAAACAAAAAGAGTTGAAAATAGGGGGGATGAAAAACTCCTTAAAAGAAAAATTCATTTCGAAGCTCAAGGCCCTTTTGTTTAATAATATCAATGATGAAGATGCTTCTCTGGATTTTGAATCTCTGAAAGACAAGTATCAGGAATACATCAAAGAAGTTGATGAAGATTGGTGGGTCTTTAGAAACGTTTCTGAAGAACTTAACTACAAAATATACGAAGCTGTAGTTGAAAGTATTGGCTATAAAAGAACTAAAAGAAGTGAAAGGAAAAGGGAAAACGAATTGTTCCAAATGATAATGGAGGATAAAAAAAGGCATTTCATCATAGACATTGAAAACCCGAAAAATATTTTAGATGAGATGCGGGGCAAGATAAAATGGGCCTGATTTTTTCTGTTCCTCTCACAGAACTCTCCCAGGATTTTACACTTCGGGATGATGCACAATTCATAAAGGGTGTAAGAGAACTAAATGATTTTATTTCGAATTCAGAGATCCGTTTTTTTAAACTAAGGGAAGCCTTAATTGAGAAGCCGTGGAATGGACGTGATACCAAAGAAAGTAGCTATTCGATGAAACCAACACGATTTGTTTATGTCACTGTTAATGACATCAAAGAAAGTAAAATAGACTGCTCTGATTTTACATATCTAAATGAAACTGAGGGAAAAGAACTCAAAAGTTCAAGGCTTCGAGATGGGGATATAATCATTACTCGTTCTGGAACGGTCGGTGAAAGCTGTTTGTTTAGAGAAAATGGAGATGGACAAATTTACATACCCTCTGGTTATCTCATTCTAATCAAGGTTGATAGGCGAAAAATTCTACCCGATTTTGCCGTTGAATATTTTAATTCTCCGCTAATGAAACAATTCTTTAAAACCTATGCCTGTGGTAAAAACACAAGGAACATATCACAAGGTAGCATCAAAAAGATACCTTTTCCAGATTTCACCTTAGATCAGCAAAAAGAGATACTCAAAGACCTTAGGAAAATTGAGATTAAAATCAAAGGAATAGAAAAGAATATACCAGACACCCAGGATGTCATTGAGAATACCTTTTGTGATTCTTTTAATTTTATACCTTTTAATAGTTATATGCAAGAGAGGGAATCTCATTTCGTTACAGAATCAGTAAAATTTGGGGATAGGAAATATCTCCGTTTTGGTCCTAGATATAATTCTTTTTGGAATTCTTATAATGGTCTTATTTTCAAGTCACAAAAAGAATACCCAATAGTTAGAATTCGAGACTTATTAGAAGTTCATAGAACGAAAAATTTCAAGAAAGGCTATTTAGATGACAAGTATATTTTGATAGATCAAGAGGATGTTGAATCTAAGACAGGAATTATAATTAACGAAGAGTATACAGAAAAAATAGGTTCTGATAAGATTCTCTTTGGTGATTGCGATTTACTTATTTCAAAAATTAGGCCTTATCTAGGAAATGTTATTTTAAACGATGAAACCAAACCATATATAGGGACGCCAGAATTCATCCCATATATAGTGAATAAGAATAAGGCAGATTTATTATTCATCCAATATGTTTTTTTGAGTAAGAATTTCTTGGAGATTTCCAAGAGTATAATGGCGGGCAAGTTGCATCCGAGGATAACCCTCTATGAACTCCTAAATTTAAAAATACCTCTCCCCCCTAAAGACGAACAGATTAAGGCAGTGACGATGATTATAAATAAGTTAGGAAACCTTAAAAATATGAAAGACTCTTTGATTAAGGCGAAACGTGAAAAAAATTTAGTATTTATGGGATATCTTAAGGGATTTTAATTTTTAAATCAATCTATCTTCTCTAGTAATACGAACTTTATTCTTTTTCCTGGCCAGGTCGTCCTTGATTTTTCTGACTTCTGCGACTTTCGCCTTCAGTTCCGCTTCCAGGTCTTTTTTTGTCGGCTCTTTGGCGGCCGAATCCGTTATGGCGGTTGATTTGGCTGCCGGCCCGGATAATTCGGCAATGAACTCGGCTACCTTCTTCTCGAGTTCCCGGTTCTCTTTGACGGCTTCCAGTTCTTTGATTGTGTTCATCAGGTCCTCTTTTCGTTCGGAGGGGATCTGGAACTGTTTGGACACTTCCTGCCGTGTTCCCTTGTACCCCATCAGGAACGTCCCGGCCAGGCCTGCCAGAACGACGCAGCTCTTAATGACGTCTTCTTTCGGTGCCCGGTCCATGTTTGTCAGGATGGTGAGGGCCGCCGCCGCCGTGCTGCCGACGTCACCGCCGGATTTGAAGATGTCTGCAACCATCTGGTCACCCTGGAGTTTGATATTCGATATGTCGGTCGTGTTCTGTTTTTTCGTCATTTTTTCACCTCCTCTTCCTGCCATTCCACGACGATGGAGATCTTGCCTTCCTTGGCGAGTTCGTCCAGGATGTTCTCGAATACTTCCAAGGGGATGCCGTTCTCCCCCGTGGTGATGGCCGTTCTCAATTCATCCAGATTTATCCTGGGATATTTCACCAGGGAAACACAGATCGTCTCTCGTTCCCGGTACACCAGCTCACGGAGGAACCAGTAGGTTTCCCAGCAGATGTGATCGAGATATTTGTCATTGTCCGTCAATATCGCTTTGTTGTCGGGGTATTTTCGGATGAGTGTTCTCGTGATGAGTTCCGGGCTTGTGAAGTAGCTCTCTATGATGCCCCAATCCCGGTGCAATCGTGCCCTTATCGCCTCTTTTATCTGTACTATTGAGAGATAATCGGGGGAAAAATATTCGATGAACGGGTTCCTGTTCTCGTCGATGCATTGTGCGAGCTTTTCGGGTGTCAGGTCTTCGATTGCTTTGGCCACCCAGTCGTCCAATGATGTGTTCTTGATCTCGTCGCAGTACTTATCGAGTACTGTGGACTGGGTTTCTTCGGTCACTTTTCTTCCCCCTTTTCTTTCTGGTGAGGAGGGGTCTGGATGGGTTTGTCGTCTTGGTCCGGAGCGGCTGGGTCAGGATCGTCGTCGCGTGGTGGCCTGGTTAGGATAGGTTCGTCGTCTTGGTCCGGAAAGGTATGGCTGGGCCCGTCGTCCTGGTTCGGCTGGGCTCGAGTAGGTTTGTCGTCATGGAGTGGTGGGGTAGGGTTAGTCGTCTTGGGCCGGCCTGCAACGGAATGGGCTGTCTCGTCGGCATGGCCAGGATTGGTCAGGTTTGTCTCATCGGTTTGGTCTGGCTTGGCAAGAACGGGTGAGGTTGGTCCATCTGGAACGGCTGGGGCTGGTGTGGTTGGGTCTGGCGTGGCTTGGGCCGTCTCATCGGTGTGGTCTGATTCGTCCTGGCTCGGCCCGGTTTGATCCGTCGTCTTGTCTTGGCCCGGCCGGGCTCGGATTGTTTCATCGGCCTCTTTCTTTTTTTGTGACCTGATGAGCGCTTCCATCTTCTGTAATTTCTCTTTTTCTATTTCCAGGCGGCGTTTTTCTGTCTCGAGGCGTTCTTTTTCCATGCGTTTCAGTTCAACGTCTTGTTCGGTTTGTGCCGGCTGGATGGGCTGTTGAATGTCCAGGTGAGTGGGTAGTCCGGGCGAGGGGAACTGCTGCGGCGCGCCGTTCGGGTCTTTCGTCAATAGTTTGTTTGCTATGTCCAGGCCCCTATCGAATATTTTTTCGTACCCTTCCTTTTTTTTGATTTTGCCGTCGGAATCGAAGAGATCCGATAAGGTATCCCGCACGGTGGCAAGCTGCTTGATCTGGTCGGCGAACCCACCGGAGTTCTTGGCGTCTTTGAGGCTCTCTATGATGTGGTTGAATCGGTCTTCCTTGACTTCTGCCGCGAACCGCGTCAGGATGTTCTTGGTCGCCATGTCGCGTTTGTCGAGTTGTTGGCTCAGGCCGCCGATCATCTCCTCGAGTTCCCTTAATTTGTTCCTGCGTTCGTTTTCTTCCTTGTCTCTTTTCAGGGCGTCTATTTCGCGGCGGTGAATTTCGTCGCGGTTTTTGAGTTCATCCTTGAGGGCGTTGACGACTGAATCCGTGTGCGCACGCTGTTCTGCAATGATCTTCTCGAATTTGTTTTCTTCGCGTAATTTTTCATACATTTCTTTGATTTCTTTCAGTTCCGACCCCTTTCTCCCGCCCCCTCCCTCTTTGAGCCGTTCTATTTCCCGCTGCGTCCGGGCTTTTGCGAGTTCGTCCTGTAGTCTCAGCCGTTCTTTTTCCTCGTCGAGTAGTCTCTTTTTCTGCCTTGCTTCGAGGATGGCCAGTTCTTCGTCTATGGGGGTGGCCCCGGGAGCAGCGGGAGGCTTGACCTGCTGTGCGTTTGTCAGTTGTGTGGGCCCGCTGATCTTCTCGAGATTGAGTGGGGTTTTGCCCTGGCCGATGAGATATTTTTTCCACCCCTCTAGTATGAGGTTGCGCATGGGTTTGGTGTATGCCGCCAGGCCGAGGGCGTATGCGAGGTATGACATGTCGTCCGGGTCGGACGACGAGAATAAGTTGATTACTGCGTCGATTTTGGTTTTTGCGCCGGAATTGACCATTATCTTGCGTAGTTCTGCCATCTCGTCGAGAGTTTCCTCGTTGATCTTCTTGTGTTCGATTCTATAATGGTTCAGAAGTGCTCCCTTATTTGCGAAATCGTCCTTGTGGCAATACGTGCATTCGTATTTTGGAGATTCTGTTTCTTCTTTTGGGTCTTCTTCAATCTCTTTGGTATTTTTAATTTTTTTGTGGGCCATGGGGATACTTTTTCACATGCATGCTATATGAAGTTTGTGGTTTTTTGGTGGTCCCGGTCTGGTACCATGGACGATTTTGTTGAAAATTGTATTATTTTTCCCTGGGGGTGGCACGCTGTGGCACACTGTGGCACGCTGTGGCACACTGTGGCACGCTGTGGCACGCTGTGGCACACTGTGGCACGCCAAAAACAAAAATATTAAATAAGATGAGAAAGAAAAAAAGAGATCGAAACCTTCGACATGTACAAGGGTGGGCTTTGTTTCTCGTGCCCGCCCAGAAAAAATCCAAAAAAAATGCCGGTCGGTTTTCTCGTCTTCCGGCCGGCAGCCTCACTTGATTGTGACCGAGAAACCACTGCTCGGCAGCCGGGGAGGTCACGCTTACCCATTGCCTCGGCTGCTCATCCACTACTTTTTTTTTGATTTTTTTTTGATTTGTGTCGTTTTTTGTGCACGCTGTGGCACGCTGTGGCACACTGTGCACATTCACTCCTGACCGAAAGTTATATATAGGTGTATGTATAGATAGGTATATAGAAATAATATATAGCTGCCAGATTTGGCAGTGAAAAAAGTGAGGTGAAAAGAAATGGAGACAATGAACAAAGAGTTTGTAGCTGTACAGAAACTCAGGTGCAGCTCATATATCCCATACGGGGCAGTCGAGAAGAATTATCCTTGCAGCACATGTGAAAATGCACGGGATATGTCTTGTGAAGGGGGAGTTTAAGTCCCCCGGCGAGAAAAAAAGTGAGGTGAAAAGAAAATGACGACAAGAATCGAAAAAGTAAATAAGGCGAAAGAAAAAATAAGGGGAACTTGCGGAGCCAGTATCTCTGAAAAGAGATATTGGGATATCGAAGCGATGGAGAACGTCGTAAAGCAGGATGAAGACACTCTGCTAAGAGTTCAGGTGCTCTACAACAGTCTCAGGGACCTTGAGGCCGAGGGCTTCAGGCTGGATTACTGCACTAATTGTCGTTACTGCACGGATCTGGGGAGCATAGTCGAACGGGACACATGTACAGTCCACATCTCTCCAGAGATGTCTCAATATGCCATAGAACACATCGCAGTTGAAGTTTCAGACCCCGACGACGCGGAGCAGAAACAGCGGGAGGAATGGGACCGGTGCTCACCGGTCAAAAAAGTGGTGCACACACAGGTATATTTCGAGGACGTGGCAGCCAAGAATGTGAAATTCCTGGCATATCTGCAGGAAGAGATATCTGAGTGAGCAGATATCTGAGTGAGCACGGTCCACGCCGGCCAGGGGTGCGATCCCCCGGCTCACAATAGCCCGAGAGGGCATAGAAAAAGTGAGGTGAAAAGAAAATGACGACAAGAATCGAGAAAGTAAACAACGCAAAGGAACAAATCAAAAAGAATGAATGGCTAAACATATCTGAGCACAGATACTGGGATATCGAAGCGATGGAGAACGTCGTAAAGCAGGACACGGACACCCTTAGAGGGGTCCAGTGGCTCTACAATGGTCTCAGGGACCTTGAGAGCGAGGGGTTCGATGTGGATTATTCCGGGAGCTCTACACCTGACCTCCTCGTGACGGTGGAGCGAGATAAGTGTGAAGTGCATATAGCCAGATGCGTACGCAGGTACACAATGAGGACCATCAAGGTGGAGGTATCAGACCTCAACGAGGTGCGGTCAAAACAGCGGGAGGCATGGGGCCAGTCCTCACCAGCCGAGAAGGTGCTACATGCTATAGTATATTTCGAGGACGTGGCAAGGAAGAACAGAGAATTCCTGGCATATCTGCAGGAAGAAATCGACGAGTGAGCACGGTCCACGCCGGCCAGGGGTGCGATCCCCTGGCTCACATTAGCCCGAGAGGGCATAGAAAAAGTGAGGTGAAAAGAATGGAAAAAGAATGGAATGTATACCATGGAGGCCCTCTGAAGGGTCTGGGCCGCTGGAGCGGACCACACAGGACTCATGCAGAGGCATGCGAAGAACAAGAAAAATGCAGGAACGTCGCAGGCGGAAATCCCATCGTGAGGCTGGGTGAATGAAATGTCAGAGATAAAATGGGCCGGGAAACCGTCCCGGCAGGGCAAGGAATTGAGGATGAATATCCCCAAGGTCCTGCATTGTCAGATCGAAACTGGAAAGCGCTACGTCGTGACGCTCGTCCGGGAGGTGGAGATGGCCGGGCCTGCACAGCTAGAGCGCCTCCACTCGCTGACGGCCGGATGGAAGGACGAGAAATTGATGGAATGGCTGTCGGACGGCTGGGGGGTCGTGGCGCTCGAGGACCTGACGGATGAGCAGGCAATCGAGGCGATCCAGGTCGCAGAGGATTTCAACGAGGCGCCTGAATTGACGGGACTCATGCGCTGAGGTCTGATCTCTATCCTTGTCGGCGGCCGGGCCGCCCCGCACCTATTTTTTCTAGCGTTTATTCCTGCCTGAAAAATTCGCTCAAGTCCTCGTCGTGCATTTCTTCTACGAACCCTTCTAAGCGTTTCTAAGCGTTTCCACTGTTGCTCTAATCCTTGACCCTTACTCGACGGCAGTTCTTCCAGCACGCGGCCTCTCAGGCGGTCCAGCGTATCAAGCAATGTCA
>VAPA010327906.1_pt1 | contig 29052 bp, 31 predicted proteins | sample 3395041 | NCBI WGS metagenome assembly VAPA01 (sample SAMN08290432, study PRJNA428436) | hydrothermal vent metagenome | isolation source: Deep-sea hydrothermal vent chimney | place: Indian Ocean: Southwest Indian Ridge | depth 1973 m m
ATAGATGAATTGACCTTGTTATGTGAGAGAGAGTTAATCGCTATTAGGGGAATAGGCCAAAAGACCGTTGACGAAATAATGCAAGCTCTGAGTTTGTCAGGGCTTGAGCTAGCAAAAGATCGATATGGTAAGTTAGTGTGTGCCAGACATAACAAAAAGAGAAATGACACAAGAATAAAGGGATATTTTCTCTGCGCTGGCTGCGCTAGCGAGTTCCAAGTAAAAGCGTTTAATAATCAAACACCCACATTCACTATGGGAGTAACTGGTGGACCATATTTTTGTTCACATTGTAATAATGAGATGGATGTCAGTCTGTATCAATGGTATGTTTGTGATGTGTGTGATAGAGTTGTGAGATCTATTTCACGCTCAATCGCTGCAAATATTGGTGTGGGCAAGTGGTGGGAGGAATGTCGAACCAACGATCTTACACTTCCAACAATAGAAGATATTGACTCTCCAACTCTTAGACCTACTGGGAAAGGTATCAAAGAAGCGAAATTAGATTTTGTTTGGAGAAATGATTTCAATGATATCATATTCGGAACCGAAATCAAAACTGGAAGAAACCATTTGTCTGGAGGTTCAATCGGTGCTGGAATGTCTAGATTCCAGCTAGATGTTAGCGATATTGAGGATATTATCAAAGCAATGGATGCCAGTGATCCTTTCATTCCAGCTTACGTATTTCATTGTCAGGTTGTTGATCTACCATTTCCTCCAACTTCACAATTCGAATGTGTAGGTATTTGGTGGACATCGATTTCATCCCTTATTGAAAACATACTAGAAATAAAAAACAGACCTCGAGAAATTCGTCCAGCAGCATATATCAACACCAAAACGTTTCATGAGATAGCATCGTTTGTCGATGAAGAAATAAGATCAAAGAATTATTCTAATTGTCCTAATCCTAAGTATTTGCAACGAGACCTTGACGCCAAGAAACCAAAATCATCGTAATCTAAGGTATTATGGTTGCTTCTTGTATATAATGTTGTAAATGGTTTTCCCTCAAGATTAGGCACGACTCGACGCCCATGGGAAATCCACTCCCGTAGGGGTTCAGGAGTTCGACTCTCCTCCTCGACACCATTTTTCTATTTAGCTCTTCGCGAACGAGCTAAAATTCTTTATTACCAGAATCTATATACATAAGATGACCAAATCCTGTTCAAGTGGTTAGAGATGGTGATGATGAGCAGAGCAGATTCTAATAAACTAGAGAAGGCAAAGCAACTAATTCTCTCGCTAATCTATGCAAATGGTAAATTCCCAATTAGGGGAAAGACCGTCTTTATTAAACAAGTATTCATAATTGCAAAGGAAATTGAACCAGAAATTGATCCTGTTCTTGAATTTTATCCTTATCAGATAGGACCCTATAGCACTGTTCTAGCGAGAATGTTGAATGTTTGGATCCGAGAAGGGATTATATCTGCTGATAAGGTCGGACGCGACTGGATTTTCACACTGACTGAAGAAGGAGAAAGAATTGTCAAAGAATTCATAGCCCAAATCCCATCAAATCAAATAGATCAGATTAGCAAGATGAAATCTACAACGAGTGAGTGGGGGACTCAAGGGATTCTGGATTATGTTTACAATCGATATCCAGAATATGCAATTACTTCGCGTCTTAGGAGGGAGATTCTCAATTCTTGACTTGGAAACTCTAGTGAGGCTTGCTATCGGTTTGTTTGCAGTCTTTGGGGTCGTCATATTCAACATACTTTCGACCTTGAAAGATACGAGTGAGCTCGATAACAAACGTGAATTTGTTTCAAATGTGCTCCTTCAAAGAATAGGACCAGTAGTGAGTGATGTATCTAAGTCTTACAATAAGTATAAATCACAAAACGAGGAGGATGAACCCGCAGAGGGGCCTAAAGGTGGATTTATAGAAAATCCACTTGGGGAATTCGAGAAGAAGTCTCTTAATCTAACAGACAAGCTCAAAGAGTGGACTGATTGGAAATCCCTACTGGAGAAGAGCGAAGACTATTTGGTGAAGAATCTATATCTTACAGTTCTCGGATTATTGCTTGTTGTAGTATCGATTGTTGTTAAAGCATTAGATGTAAATCTAATAGTATCTGATATTATAATACTAAGTTCATGTATTTTCCTAGTGGTGTCATTTATTCCAGTAATTTATAGGGCGCGAGTTATTAGAAATATAAACAAATTCTGGCGTGGGATTAAGGACTCCGTAGGAGGAGCTACGAACTGAAAGTCAAAATAGAGCATGTAGCAAGTACGGGGCGGGTCTTGAGAATTGATACAAAAAAGAATAGATTCTATACTCCAACAAGGGGTATTATTCATACTGACCACAACCGTTTTAGGAATCTAGCAAAATACCAACCAACCAGACAATGGGAAACCTCTGCTAGAATACCTCACAGTATACACGAAATTGTGTTGGACTATAATCCATACTCCATCACCAAGTTATTGAATGACAGCAAGTATTTTAGAAGACAGCTCAGTAATCTACGAACTTTGGCAAAACGTAGCAATGGTCGACACTGTCATGCATTCGTGCAAGTTAGAAATCAAGTCGAATCACTTGTTAAGAATGACATAACAATACTGACGGAGCTTCAGCTTAAATCCGAACTATTAGATATTATTACAATTCCGGATCCAGCTCCAAAATCATCCAATGCAAAGGCATTGGATAACGCAATCAATATTGCAAAGAAAAGAATGACGCTATATGGGTTCGATGAAGGATTGCTAATGCCATATATTGATTTGGAAACTGACAGAAAAGCAATGGAAATTAAAACAAAACACTTGCTTAAGGAGGGATTCTCCTCAATTGGGATAAGACACAGGGAGAACAGAGTTGGAAGTAGTCTTGTTGTAGAGGGGATTGCAGAGAATGCATCCGCCTGGTTTCATCTTTCAGGTGTAAAGAAACGTCATAGAATCAACAGGGCAATTCCAAGCTTGCACATTGTACCTGTGCATTCATTCGATAGTATGACCAGATACAAGGGTACGGGTTACGTACCAAAACCACGAAGCGATGTATTTCCCGAACCTGATCCTAGAAAAATAGATCAAGATGAAATGAAATTGAAAGCGGCTGTTCAATCTGTTACTGAAAAGATAGAATTCTTTGAACCAAAGTCATTAGGCTATCTTACTACTTCTCAATATGAATCCATGTTTGGTGAAGATTTACAATGTACCTGTCCACTCTGTAGAGGGAAAAAAATAGCTGATTTCAAGAATTACGCAATCAATAAAGGCAAATTCGATTCAGGAAAATTCACAGATTATAGTATTGTACACGAAGCAATTAGTTCTCACAATGAACTTGATGAAGCTCAAAAATCAATCAAGAAATCGTCCTATTTGGATTATTTACAAAATAAGACAATCATTCGACAACATTTCAATAAAATTACCGAACTTACTGAAGGAACCTTTCGTCGGACATCTTCATTTAATCCCTAATTGGACTCAAGATTAGGCACAACTCGACGCCCATGGGAAATCCACTCCCGTAGGGGTTTAGGAGTTCGACTCTCCTCCTCGGCACTATTTGTCTATTCTTGGATGTCAATATATCTACCAACATCATTTCGAATTTTGGACGCATTCTTTGAGTAGGATACATCAGTATCAGGAGAAAGAAACCGGGTCGGCGGGAGAGATTCCATCCCAATAATGACGGACAGTACAAAAGCTCAAACTAAGGTCCAATGGTTTTTGTAATGATGGTGCCATCGAGTTTTGGAATGTTGGAACACAGAAGTTTCAGTTAGATTTCACTCATATCTTAAACAATTGAAGTCAATTATACTGAAACAAATCTGTCATGGGTTCGAATGCCTATATGAAACGCATCCGTTGAAGAATGTTGCAGAAACGACTGCACAGGTTAAGACCTTCTCACCGCCAGCGACATTTAGTACCCAGTTCTCTACTTCTGGATATTTCTTTTCAGAGATGCAATAAGGTCTCTAATGTCGAATATATCTTCATCCATACCTTCAGTATTCTTAAGCAGTGTGGATGTAACCAACATGAAGTTCCTTGGTCGCTTCTTAAACTTCTTTTTTGTTGATCTCATACTCCATTTACCGGCGTATAGGACAATTGCATAGATTCTATCCTGATTATTCTTGAGCCCTTTTTCATAGAGCTGTAATCGTTCTAACTCCTTCTGATACTCACTACGTTGATCAGAGAAAGAAGATTTCACTTCAACTAGAGCAAGTACCTTTCCATCATATCTAATTGTTATGTCTGGTTTCAAATTTTTTTCTATCTCATATTGCTTGTATAATAGCATATTGGGAAGAATTTCCAATTTCTTTCCATTGATGAAGGTCACATGTTTGTTTCTCTCTCCAGATTTCCACTCTAATTTATTTGGTTCTATTTTTTCCCAGACATCATCAATCAGGTCCTTCAAACCCATCTTTAGAAAACAGATAGTCAGATATTCGAAAGTTGATTGAGTCCAACCTGCAACTGTACCTGTACATTCGATTCCTCTTTTCTTGAAGGGTCTTCTTTCGTTGAATATTTCATCCATAATAGACTGTTGCCCTTCAGAATCGGTGAGTTCTGATGCGTATTTCTCAATTCCATCAGTATATTTCTTCAATAACTTGCTTAGTTTCATTTCAAAACCACGTGGCATTACTTATATTTCGCATAGATTCACTGTGGTTTGCTTAATATGTCTTTGATGTATTTTGAATCGTAATTTTCGCACGCAAAATCAAAGCACTCAAGTGTTCATCCACGAGTAACAATAATTATGGTCCAGCAAATTGTAGAGGATTTCTATAGGATGCTCTTTAATCGTGCTCGGAAAAGATATGAAAAACCAATCTTTCTCTTAGCAACTTTCAGATACATATTAGACACCGATTCGATTGGTATTGATTTACTGGAACTACTTAGTATCAAACACACGATACATACGATTACGTTTCGATTCATTATCCGCTCGCAAACGTTCTGGGCACCACTTCCTCTTCCTAGATTCGTGGAGATATTTTTAAGGGATGATTATGAATCAAAATACCAATGGGAATATTGATTCTATGTGATCAGCAAGACGATCCCATGATTCTAGATTACAAAGTCTATTTCTAGCTTCGTACTTTCCCCCACTAAGAATGAATGCATATTTAGCTGCATTAATTGAATCTGGAAGTTGTGCCAGCAGCTCTTCTTCCTTTCTTTTAAAATCAGTTTTGTTCTGGACAGAAGCATCCCACAAGACAATAACTCCAATTGATTTCTCAACGTAACCAATACTGCCCTTTGCGGACTCATAGAATCTCTCAATCTTCTTGCCCCACTCCTTAATCACACCCATCGCCGGTTTTGAATGCTTAACTTCGAATAGATCTTTTACAAATTCTATCCTCTCAATTGTGTATCCAATCGGGTTCCAGACTCTCAATGGGGGTCCTTTACTTGCGATAAGGTCAATTTCTCCGGAGAATGTTTTACCATCTGTAGATAGTATTTGACCCCATGAGAGCCTTATCCCTGCTCTTACTTTTGGTTGTAAAATTCTTTTAATTGAGGAGGATATTACAAGTCCTCCATAACCTTTATGGATTCCATCTTCGCCAGAGAACAGGTCATGAAAATAAAGCGAATTGATAATCTCATTCAGCTCTGAAACTCGTATCTGATTATATCTTTCCAACTCTAGAGTCCTAACCAACTTACTAATCCCCTGTCTTTGTAATCTCAAATTGTCCAATATGAGTGCTTCCTCCACTTTTCTTCCCTCATTCTACGATTGTAGAAACTTTTGGAAAAGCACAGCTTGGATTATTCCAATCTCTTTTGTGCTAAAAGATCGAATCCCATCCTCGGCACCAAATCTATTTCTGGCTACTTATGAGACGGCGGCATCGTTGTTTAGGACGGAGCTAAAAGCATCGCTTTCCCCAATACGGTAAGTTGGACCTCAAGTCGTCCATGCCTTCCACGCTCAGCATCTACAAGACCGAGTTCAACCAGACCTCGTGATTCATCATCACCCCAGATGTGATAGCTTAATAGAGGTCTTCCATAGCCTGAGATGTCACTCAGCTGACCAAGGCTCTGAATTGCCCCACCTGCTTCATGGATTGCATTGATTACGATCATCTTCGCCTTCGAGATCATGTTACTGTACTTGACTTTCATAACTGGGAGCATCACTGGAGTTTCGTTCTTCAGATGAAAAGCCTTGAGTCCATTGAAGAACGCTGCAGAAACGGCTGCACAGGTTAAAACTTTATCACCACCAGCGACATTCAGTACAACATCTTCGAATTCATTCTTGTGTTCATTCAAGATATCTGCAACCTTTTCAAGAACACTTTCGACTATTCTACCGTCTACAATATGGACATCCACATTGATCTTTAGAGTCTTCTCCAAGTTTAATGCAAAGTCATTCACAGAATCTTTGTGCTCACGTAAGCAAATAAGAGCCAATCTATGCGTTGGAACACTCTTCATCCCCACAAGGACTGTTTCCGTATCTTCACCAACTGTAGCAATATGTAGAGTCTTCATTCTCTTCCAACTTCCTCACAAATGAGCCATCACTATCTCTAATCTCTTGATAGTTTCAAGACCATCCTGAAATGTTCGAGGAAGAGGTTATTAACTATTGTGATATGTTTAATAAAAGATAGGTTCTATCTTTGGAGGCAATAATTTGAAAAAATCAAACCTAGCCTTCGTTGTGTTGATCGTTGCAGCGCTTACAATACCTCTAGTATCAGCAGCTGCAACACCAACATTGAGCAACGGTAGGAATAATGGATTCGTCCACGCGATAACGATAGACGTTGACGGAGAGTACTATTACATGGCTGGCGCTCCAGATGGAGCTGGTGGAGCAACTGATATCCCTGGTCACTACTGGGTCCAAGCGGGACCAAATCAGTTGGTTGGGAAGCATTACAACACCGGTCCATTTGGCGCAGCTAGTTGGTGGTCATCAGACGCAGGTGATGGAAAGCTCCTCTGGATTGTTCATGCCATAATAGACACTTGGAGCCCTGAGAAAGCAATGTCATATGCTGATCGAGGTTACGTGCACTATCATGAGATGGTGAGTGTCGTTGACGGTAGTCTACACCCAACAAAGGTAGTCTGGTTGAAACACACAGCAGTGTCTTCCTTCACCTTTGACGGAGGCCCACACCCTGAGTTCGGTTCACGTGATGTCACACCAGGCGTCGACTATGATTTTCTCCCTAACGGGATGATGCCCTATATGCCGTAGTAGCACTCAAAATGCTAGCTCTACTCAGCCTTGCGCTGAGTAGGGTGCTATTTTTTTCTAAAATATTAATCAAATACTGATCCTGTTAGATTATCTAGTGAAAAAGAAAGTTGTACTCACGTTGCTTCTAACGCAAGTACTTCAGCCAGAGTAAGGGCGGTACCCTTCTTTGAGCGTGGATTCTGTTCCTCAGAAGAGGGATTACTTGCAGTAGAGTCAGCCTTGATCATTTGAATCTACCTCGCAAAGTAAGCACGGGCGACAGCCTCAGTGTTGATTCGATCCTTGCGGGTCTTAATCCTACGAGTCTTAGCAAGTGCCATTCGATTACCTCCGATAGACGTAGGCGTGAGTCAGAGCAGCGGTCGAAACCTTTGCTTTCTTGTTCTTCAGCACAGATGAGTTGCGTGAGTTAGCGATTAGAGCCATGATATTTCACAAGAATTACTACTCAGATTTAGTATATATAGCGCAGCCACTTGTGAGGGTCACAGAAGGAAGTCACATATTGTGACTATCAGGAACATGGCCAAGAAGCGTTCTACTTGCTCAATACGCGCATCAATTTCTTTAGTGGGTACGTGTTGATGACGTCTTTGGAAGTGAGCCAACCTCGACGTGCCTGATATACACCGAATCGTAAGTAGTCTAGCTCAGTAATTGCGTGTGCATCTGAGTTGATTGCAATCTTTAATCCCTCTTTCGTGGCAGCTCTCAAGTTTCCAGTATTGAGGTCCAGTCTTTGAGGATGTGCATTCAATTCCATTACTACTCCATTGTTATTAGCGACTTCAAAGACTTGTTTAAGGTCAATCTCAAATTCGGATCGCTTGCCAATCAGTCGTCCTGTTGGGTGACCAAGTATGTGGATGAACTTATTCTCGAGCGCATGACAGACTCGGTCTGTCATCACTTTCTTGCTGTCCTTCATTCTACTATGGATGGACCCAGTCACAACATCCAGTTGAGAGAGAACATCATCGACTATGTCAAGTCCACCTTTAGCGAGAATGTCGACTTCAGCACCCTTCAATATCTTCATCTTCCAACGACCTGATGCATTTAGGTCATCTATCTCATCGATTTGTTTCAAAAGTCGGCTCTCGTCCATTCCATTTGCAATGGTCAAGCTCTGAGTATGATCTGACACACAGTAGTACTTGTATCGCTTTGCTTGAGCTGCATCCAACATCTCTTCGATTGTGTTCTTTCCGTCTGACTGGTCGGTGTGACTGTGGAGATCACCACGGACATTCTTGATTTCAATCAGTTTGGGTAAGCTACCATTCTGTGCAGCCTCAATTTCACCCTGGTTTTCTCTCAACTCTGGCGGTACCCATTGAAGTCCCAATTTCTCATAGATGCCCTCCTCATTGTCCCCTGCCACCTTCTTCTTTTTCTTGAAAAGACCGTATTCGTTGAGCCGCAGGTTCATCTTCTGAGCTATTGACCTCAGACGAACATTGTGATCGACACTTCCTGTGAAATATTGGAGTCCTGCTCCGAAACTCTCTCCAGGTATGACTCTCAGGTCAATCTGCAGGCCAGTTTCAAGTCTTATCGAAGATTTTGTAGACCCATGTGCAATAATGGTTGCGACATCATCAGAACCGACAAACACATTCATGACAGCCTCAGAATCTGTCGCATCTACTAGGAGATCAAGGTCACCAATTGTTTCTCTTCTCCGACGAGTAGATCCTGCAATTTTAATTTGTTTCACACCGGGGAGCCTGCGTAGGTTCTCTTTGATTTTTTCAGCCTCGACAATTGCATCTGCTAATAGAGTTCGTTCCATTCCAGCACGAACGACCTGAATTCCATTAATAATCTGCGCCTGACTCTTTTCACTAAAGCCAGATAAATTCGCAATTTCACCCTTATTTGCAGCTGTCTCAAGTGACTCGAGGTCTGTCACTCTTAACTTGTCGTACAGCAGTTTGATTTTATTTGGACCTAATCCAGGAACTGCATCGAGCTCTAACACTTTTATTGGAACACGTGTTCTCAATTTTTCAAGTAATTCTACTTTTCCGGTTGCGAGATAGCTCTTGATGACCTCTGAGAGCCCTTTCCCGACACCGGGGATGTCTGTAAGAGTGCCATGGTTAGCAACGGCTTTAATGTCCTCTCCTAGATAAGAAATAGATCTGACCCCTCGCGAATAGGCTGCAACCTTGAAGGAGCTTGCACCTTCAATTTCCAGAAGTAGACCAATCTCCTTGAGAACAAGTGCCACTTGGGCATTCTTTGTCAACAGGAATCCTCCTATTCACCTTCGAACATATTGAACGATCGTACTGCGTCTTTCACAGCAATAATATTCTCTTCGGGTGTGTCAACTGTTACGACACAACCTGGGGCCACAATTAGCCGTTTTGGACCGGCTTCCTTGACCGCTTTCAATACCTGCTCTTGCGCTTCCTCGGGAGTTCCAGTTCGAAAGATACCATTATGATCAATTCCACCTAAGACAACACCTCGGAATTTCTTTTTACCTTCACTCAAGGAGAGGGCCGAACTCTGGTCTTCCCAGTTGACTCCATCAATTCCGGGTGTCCTTGCAATCTTGTCAAAGCGAATCTCTTCGTTATCCTCCCGTGCATGGAGATGCATGAAAATGAACTTAGCTTTCCCTTTCAGACGTGAGATGAACTTGAGGTCATATGGATAGACAAATTCCTTGTAGTGTTCATCAGTGATTGAAGATTGTGTTGAGTGTTGTGAGGCCAAGAAAATACCATCTGCTCCTGCGTCGATCGTTGCGCTAGCAAAATCAATTGTGACATCAGTGATGAGGTCAAGGGCACTTTTCAAAACATCTGGATGTTCATCAGCATATTTTATCAGATTCTTGTCGGAGATTTTGTCAGCAATCATTGAAGGATCAAAAATTGTAGCCATCGTAGGTACCTTATCTTGTGCGTATTTGTGTATCAATTCGACAGCACGAATCTGATTGCCTAACTCCCCAGCATTAACATCGATAGGTTCTAGAGTTTCCCAATCACTCACCTCATTTATCGCTGCACTCGTGAGGGTAGTAGACCCTGTTATGGCACCATCATAAACAGCAGTGCAACCAAAATCTATGCATGGAAAGTGACCAAAAAAGGAGATTTTCAGGATATCGTGGTCGAGAAGTTTGTGAAATGCAATCTCAGCCTCTGCTAGTTCTTCTGGATTCCTGTCAATTTCAGGATGATGTTTCCACAGGGATATTGGAAGTTGTTCTCCTAAGTTACCGAGGAGAGTTTCTTTTAGTAAATTAAATTTCGACATTGCAATCACAGATTGTCCGCATTGGATAATGAGGCTTTCGAAGAGACCAACAAGATATGTGCCAGTAGACATACGAGTTGAATAACGTCAAGAAACTTATTTTTCAAACATTTGGGTTAGTCCTAGAAGGTTAACTGTAATATCCCAAAGCTGTTTCTGTAAATCAACATTATACGATTCTTCAGAAGTTTCTGTTTCCTTCTTTTTTGCAAAACATTTTCCCCCTACACCTTCAATTTCTGGTGATGTTGCAACATACACAGATGTTTCTGCACCTTCTTTGGGACTGAGTTGGAACGGCTTCATCATTCCAAACATGATTCTAGAACTTCGGCTTCCACTACTGCGACCGAGGTTTGTGGCAACAAAACCAGGAAGAACTACGTTTACAGACACATTAGTGTCTTCGAGTCTACGGGCCATCTCATAGGTGTACATTATGACCTTGAGTTTAGCACTACCATATACATTCATTGACTTGTATCTCGATTCACTCTGAAAGTCATCAAGATTCACATTAGCCCTTTTGGCCAGACCTGAAGAGAGGTTGAGTACTCTGGAAGGAGCGCTGTCCTTCAGAAGGGGGAGTAACTCATGGGTGAGAAGGAAGGGAGCAAGGTAATTCACAGCCAGAGTTCGTTCAAAACCATCATCGGTGATCTGTCTATCACTAATTACAGCTCCAGCATTATTGATTAGAACATCAAGACGGTTGTATTTGCTTTTGAAAGCCGATGCAAAATCCCGGATAGTGTTCATCGATGACAGGTCACAGATCATCAAATCGATAGATTTGTTCCCTGTTTCAGTAATTATTTCTGCGCGTGCTGCTTCACCTAATTCCCTGTTTCGAACAACCATGATTATAGTAGCACCCATCTCAGCCAAAGCTAAAGCAGTTTCCTTACCAATCCCTGAGTTGCTACCAGTCACAATGCAAACTTTGTCTTTCATAGTTTCTCGCATTCTTCTACAGGAGATATTGAATAGAAGTCTTCGGTTTCGACTAATCGACTTAAATCAGGAATACACAATAGCGCACCAAGAAAATAGCACCTTTCACTCAAGCGGACTTGGGAGGGATACCATTTTCTGGCTGGTTCCGAATCCTGAATCCATTTTGATTGCGTATCCAGGAAATGTATACAACTTGATACACCTAGAGAACGACAACCATTCAGACGATGGGGGTTGGTGACCCACTTGGAAATGGGGTCAATACTGACCAAGTGAACATTAGAAGTCTAGTGGTTCTCCAGCTGATTCTTCTGATGCTTCTTCTTGTGGTTCGTCTGATGCTTCCTCTGGTGCTGTTTCTGGTGTTTCTTCCTCAACGCCCTTTCTTGCAATGACTGGTATATCGACCTCGCCGGCAGCTAATCTTCGAGCAAAGCGTTGGATGAAACCAACTGCTCGCCTTTGAGATGCTTCATTCAACAAGACAACAGGGATAATGAATGCCATCATTAAAAGTGGGATTCCAAGGGTCCACACACTACTGATAATGAGACTGTTTATAGTAGGCTGAATACCATTGATTACATAGGGTATGATGAAGTGTGCACTTGCCATCGCAATTGGAAATGAGAGTATAGAGTATCCTCCAAGCATGCTGCTATACCAACGACCAACACCTTCTGTATCAGGACATTGTCGTACGTTTAGTTGTCCCTCTTTGAGATGAGTGACAATTCCAGCATCATTAAGAATCCAGGTAGGCATGAATAGTGCTAGGGCAATCGGCATGATGATGAGTGCACCCATCAATGTAGCGATTAGTGCGATGACCAGTTTTTCTCCATCAGGAATAGCCGGGGGGTATGCACCAATAATCAATCCCTCAACAAGACCTATGAAAAATCCCGCTGAGCTGATGCTGAAGAGTGCGGGAGCTACACTTCTACGAATCATTCGGTATCCTCCAAAGTCATCGCCTATGTCCATTATGGAAAAATTGTAAGTGGTTGATTTCATCATCCTGCTAACCAAGAGGAAAAGGGCTGCAAGAGGAAAAGCTATGATGAAGTATTCCAGGGCAATAACAGGAATTGCTATTCCTAGTATGATTGTGATGTCTGTAAATAGCGATCCTGCAATGAACGGAAAGAATTCAAACGAGGGGATTATCTGGGTCACCTGATATATGACAAACATTGCAAATGCTACTCCTCCAGCAGAGAAGAGTAATGGAAATGCAAATCGTGCTTTACTCATTATGACTTCAAACTCCTTGGTTACGCAATCTGAGCATACAGCTCCGTGATATATTTACGAGAATTTAAATCTCGCCCATGTGTGTCGGGTGGAGTCATGGCGATTCAAGTTGGTACCAATAAGAGCAGATTCGTTGCCTTCGTTGCAGTCTTCACAGCGATGATAGCGGTTCTAGATGTAATCCCCACAATTCCTGGATTCTATGCCGGTGTGTGGGACAGCTGGCCATTTCTATTAGCACCGATAGTCGGTATCCTGTTAGGTCCGTACGTGGGAGCTCTGTCAGTTGGACTTGGTAGTTTTCTCGGACATATGATCTACCCCCGTGACCCCACTGAGTTGCTCTTTATGCTAGGACTATCACTCGGTGCGGCAATGGCCGGGTTTGTATATCAGAAGAGATGGCGTCCTGTTCTAGGTATCTATACTGCATTGCTTCTCGGATACTTCATCTATCCGGTCACATGGGGACTCCCACTCTGGGGAATCTGGGATGTACTTGTTGGATATGGAATAGTGCTGATTTACACGGTCATTACTATTCGTGGGGGATGGTCGGAGATTAGTGAACGGAAGAAAGTACTTGCGCTCTTCTTCACTGCAGTAATAGCACTGGAAACAGATATCCTATTTCGTATCTTTGTACTTGTTCCTGGACAAGCCTATTGGTTCTTCTATGGGTGGACTCCTGAGATTTTGTACGGCATATGGTTAGTTGCAGGCTTCATTACTCCAATTAAGGTAATAATGGCAGCAGTCGTCGCAATCTCTCTAGGATTTCAACTGTTGCGCATTCTTGAACGTCTTGGAGATTCGGTCACACTGGGTGAAGCGGATTCACTACCCAACTAGACTTCAGAAATAGTGGAATCTGATTGGATTTCATGCCGTCTCATGGGAAACCATCCAGCCCAATAGAGTAAAAGGAAGCAAACTAGTGCAATAACAGCCCAGGAGCCATAAGTAACGAACTCATAGAGAGGATAGTTGATTGGGAGCCCTATCAGAGGGAAAACATAGAGGTCGAGAAGAATCCAAGCAACAAATAGAGAAACTGCCGCGACTGTTCCAATGATCCGTCTACGATTGTCATTATCCTGACTCATTATTCTCACTAGCAATATCGTTAGACGTGAGCGTTTTCTATGTTGTCCTATGGTCAACTAACTGTAGAATAGAAGTTCAGGATAGTATAGAGAGGGTCCAACTGACAGAGATGAGGATATACCATTGACGTGTCCGTTGTAGAATGCAAGGACATGGATTTGTTTTAGTGAGCCAATTGAGCCAACCAGTGATGGACTGGGGCTATTCTGAGAGCATGTTCGTAAAAAGTGTCAACAAGTTCAGGTTTTGTCAGGACACTGACTGGAATCTCAGGCGAACGAACATACAATGAGTCATGTCGGAGAAGGTCTGCTCGTGGATGATCTGCATCATATCCCCTCGGAACTCGCTTGTAGTTTTCCCCGCTAATTGTGAATCCACGTTGATTTCTAATTTCCTCGACTATCTTAACAAGAATTGTTCCGGAGTTCGTGTCATCTATTGCTTCTCTATATCTATCAAGAGTGAGCTTAGCAAACTTGTAGATTCCACCTAGAATATGACCTCCAGTCTCATCCATTCCAAGAAAGAATCCTGGGTGTTCTCCCTTCTCACGTATACCCTCCCCAAACCTGAATCGAAGTCTGGTACTGTATGGGGTTTTGTCCTTACTGAAGCGAATATCTCGATAGATTCGCATCATTGACCCTCTACCATTAGTACGAGTGTCATACGTGAAACTGTCAGAGATTGTCTTTAGTTTTTCACCAAAGGCCACCACAAATGCCTGAGCGGGTTTGAGGACATATTCTTGATAGTGATCCTTTCTCTCGTTGAACCACTCCCTGAAGTTATTCTCTTTCAAATCTTCGTAGAATCTGAACGTTTCCTTTGGAAAACCAGTAAATGTCTGAATATCTTCCATCTTTATCCTCTCGAAATAGTAAATTTACTATTGTTAATTCTGTTTTTATATCTTCAGGTAGATGTTCATTGATCTCATTCTAATTGGATAGAATCTTAGAATTAGGTGATGGTTGTTGTGCTACTTCATAGTGTAGCAGTTATTACAACAATCATCGCCTTCCATCAAGGTCTTAGTACGTTCGAATTTGATCGAGGGATTATATCCAGTGACAACATGGGCGTCCTCAGCACAATGGAATCGAAGTCCATAATCCACTCTATCGATTGCTTTGTACGCGTCTGCCATTGGACATTTTGTACAGTAAACTTGAATTCCATCTGGAATCTTCTCAATCGTAAACGCGCCTTCAGTCCATGGCATCCACTGTGTACGGATGAGGTCATCAACAGACTTTCCTTCGCGTGCAGATACCTCCCTCCAGTAGCTACTTGATGCCTCTGCTATCATCTTATCAACCAGGTCTTGGTGCTCAGGACCAAAGTCTTCCTCCCACTGTTCCAATAAAGTCTTGAGCTGCTCTGTGTCTTCATAACTCCCTCGTACTTCCTGCAATCTTCGCCAAAGAGTTGCTCGTAGACTCTCCACTTCCTTGTTCATAGTTTCAGACGATTTTGTAACTGATAATATAGTTGTGGATGATGAAAAAGAAATGCATGAGAGGTTCACCTAGCCCCCTCTCAAACAAGTCAAAATACTAGAGATACTCTCTGATATGGGTAATAGAAGTATAGATTGACTCACGCACGGTTTGAAGCCCAGTTCATAAGAGGAATTATCATCTCTCTCAGATCAATTCCGTCTTTGGTCAATGTGTATTCTACCCGTGGAGGGATCTCAGCAAAGACCTTCCGACTCAAGATGCCTTGCTTTTCAAGTTCCTTTAATCTGTCAGATAAAACCGTAGGACTGATTCCAGAACACTTCCCCTGAATCTCACTATACCGGAGGTGTTTATGATTTCCAATTAGTGTCACAATCTGTAGAGTCCATTTTCTACTAATTGTATGAATTATTCCTTGCAGAGGACACAAGCAAACACCATCAACTGAGTCCCCACTACATTCAGTTCCCTTCTTCGACTGCATTTCCCGACTTCCTCTTTTCGTAGTTACTATGTTAGTACGGACTCCGTAGTTTAAGTACTTTGTTTTCAGTAGTATTAACAGGTAAAGAACCTTGTATAATACTGAATGAAAAATATTCAACGAGGTGAAATCATCATGTGTGAAGAATGTTTAGAAGACAAGAAGAAGAAAAACAAACTTTCCGAAAGCCAAGAGAATACAAAGAACAAACGAAAATGATTTCTTCAAAATAAGTAGTGAGAGGAGGTCTTCTTGAGACCCCTCTCTGTATACTATATCTGCCTACTAGAGCGGTCAATCAATTATTGGTAATCTTTCCTCAGCTCGGGGATTGCTTCTCTCGCAATACTTTCGAAGACTGGAATCTGTTTCTCAACGAGAGGATAATGGAGTAATAATTCATCTATGCCTAAGTCTAGGTATTTTCTTGCTATTTCTAAGAATGAGTCTACTGAGTCATAAGAAGGAATTTGAAAACCACGTGAATACATCTCCGGTTCATGAAGCAGACACGAGTGTCGTATTTCTTCTGGATCTCTTTCAAATTCTGCACAATACTCGTCAATCAGTGAATTTTGCTGATGAATACTTTTCAACCGATGTTCTAGAGATCCTGTCCAGCTTCCCGCGGTATTCCATGTGTCTGCAAATCTTGCCGCATGGCGGAGCATTTTAGGCCCCATTGCTGCAATCATAATAGGAGGGTGTGGTGTCTGAACAGGCTTTAGATTCATGATTACGTTTTCTAGTTGATAGTATCGTCCATTATAGGTCGTAGTTTCATTATACATGAGCAGGTCCACGACCTCTGCATACTCTCCAAATCTCTCAACTCTTTCTTTAGCAGACCAATCTTCGATACCTGTATTTTATGCGCGCAATCGCCGGGTAGCCCAGTTCCAATGCCCAGGGTCAATCGACCTTGAGAAAGGTGGTCCAGTGTGAGTGCTTTGCGCACTAGAAAGGCTGGGTGATGCCAAGGAATGGCAGTTACGCATGTGCCGATACGAATGTGACTTGTCTGTGTCGCTAGGCCAGCTAACACTGTCCATCCATCAAACCATGATGCGGATGGCTGACTACAGATACAAAACTGGTCTGCTACCCACACACTGTCAAATCCAAAATCCTCAATAGATTTCCAACGATTGACCATTTCTGCCCAGGACACATTCTGAACAGTACCAATCCCAAACTGAAGACTGCGACGCATTATATTTTCCCCCATTCAGTATTCTGTACAAATAGTGGCTATAAATGCTAATCATGATAAATTCTTCTTCGTGTTCAATGTGTTTATTATTAAAAAAGAAAGAGATGGAAAGCTTGAAGCCTTCCATTCGTAATTTTATTATTCAATTCGTTCGCGGACAAGTGTTTCAACGACAGTTGGATCGGCAAGAGTTGTTGTGTCTCCGAGATCGTCTATATTGCCTGCTGCGATTTGTTTGAGTATCCGTCTCATTATCTTGCCTGAGCGAGTCTTTGGTAGAGCATCTGCAAACTGAATCTTTGCTGGTGTGGCGATTGGGCCGACTTCGTTTCTCACAAAGGAGCGAAGCTCGAACTTAAGCTCATCCGATTTTTCCACACCCATTTTCAACGTGACAAAGCAATAGATGTCTTCGCCTTTGATAGGGTGCGGAAATCCGACTACTGCGGTTTCTGCAACGGCTGAGTTTTTCACTAGAGCTGATTCTATCTCTGCTGTTCCCAAGCGGTGACCGGATACTTTCAGGACATCATCTAGCCTACCCATGACAAAATAGTAACCGTCTTCGTTGAACCTAGCACCATCGCTGGTGTAGTACATCGGGTCGCCCGTCTTGGGATTTTTGAACTGGGACCAGTATGTTTCGACCCATCTCTTGTGGTCCCCGTAGACTGTCCGCATCAGTCCCGGCCACGGTCTTTTGATACAGAGGTGTCCGCCCTCGTTGGCTTCAACTGGTAAGCCATCTTCGGAAACAATGATAGGCTCAACGCCAAAGTAGGGAAAGGTGCATGACCCGGGTATCGTACTTGTTGCTCCGGGGAGTGGGGAGATGATTATTCCCCCTGTCTCTGTCTGCCAGTATGTATCAATTATTACACATTTCTCCTTCCCGACAATTTCGTGATACCACATCCATGCCTCTGGATTGATAGGTTCACCTACGGTACCGAGTAAATTCAGACTGGACATGTCATATTTCAAGACAGGGTCGTTACCGAATCTCATGATTGCTCTGATTGCTGTCGGTGCAGTATAGAATTGGTTTACCTTCCAACGTTCGACTTCCAACCAGAAGCGTTCCATGTTTTCCGCCTCGCTTGCAGGAGTTCCTTCATACATCAAGGATGTAGCTCCAGCTGAAAGGGGTCCGTAGACAATGTATGAGTGTCCCGTGATCCAGCCGATGTCAGCAGTACACCAATAGATGTCACCCTCGTGCCAATCGAAGATGTACTTGAACGTATGAGTGGTGTAGACCATGTATCCACCAATTGTGTGAAGAACACCCTTCGGCTTGCCTGTTGAGCCGGATGTGTACAAAATGAATAATGGGTCCTCTGCATCCAACCATTCAGGATCACACTTGTCGTCGACCTTCTCATATTCATCATGGTACCAGACATCTCTGCCCTCGGTCCATGGCACATCGATTCCGACTCTCTTAACAACAAGAACTTTCTCGACCATTGGGGTGTCTGCGAGTGCAACATCTGCACCCTTCTTCTGTGAGATGGTCTTGCCAGCACGATAGTAACCGTCAGCTGTTACCAACAGCTTCCCCTCACAATCAAGGATTCTGTCCTTAACTGATTCAGCACTAAACCCACCGAAGACAATGCTGTGTACTGCACCAATCCTGACGCATGCAAGCATAATGATTGCGAGTTCAGGAATCATTGGGAGGTACATGGTAATATTGTCGCCCTTCTTTACACCGAGGTTCTTCAGGATATTAGCAGCCTTGTTGACCTCGCTAAGGAGCTCACTGTAAGTGTAAGTCTTTGACTCTTCAAGGGGTTCGCCCTGCCATATCAAAGCAATCTGGTCCCCTTTGCCTGCCTCGACGTGTTTGTCAAGACAGTTGTAAGCCATGTTGGTTACGCCGTCTTTGAACCAGGAGAATCGAATATTCTCGATGTCTTCCCACTCAAATCCCTTAGTTGGCTCTTTCTTCCAGTAACAAAGTTCCTTCGCTGCTTTGAGCCAGAATTCGTCAGGGTTTTCGACGGACTCCTTCCAGATTTTCTTTCGCTCATCTTGGCTCTTTACGAAGGCCTTGTCGATAAAACTCTGTGGAGGGTCGAAGCGCCTCTCTTCGTGGCTATAAACTGTTATTTTCTTATCTTCTGACAAGTACGTCACCTACAACCATCAATTCGATGGCCGAGCTGCAAGAATCTGAGTATTTGAAGCTTGTCAAATAATACCTATTCTTGTGATGAGATAGCACAAAACGGATGGTGTTTCTGAATATACAGAAAAAAGGGATGGGATCAATGACTAGAGTCATCGACCTCGAACTTGAATACCTTCCAAACCACAGCTCTCAAGACTACTGTCAATAGTACTGCAATGATTGCCAAGACTCCAGTCATCATGAAAGCCATGGAGTAAGAACCTGTGAGATCAACAATTGGACCTGCCACAAATGCACCAGTAATTCCAGCAATTCCGTAGGCTGTAAACATCACGCCGTAATTCTTTCCGATGTTCTGACTTCCAAAGAGATCTACTGTTGCAGCTGGGAACAGTGCGAAGTTTCCACCAAAGCAGAAACCGATCAATGATGCGATACCCATCACTGCCAGCCAGCTTATGCTGATAGTAGACATCCAGGCGAAAGTGAACATTCCAACTGCAAGGAATGAGAACATCACAATCATTGTGTTCTCACGACCGAACTTGTCAGAAGTCGCTCCCCAGACGATTCGTCCAGCAGCATTGAGAAGACTCATGACACCAACTATCACGACGCCGTCTGTTGCAGAGTCAATTGCTAAAGATGCAGACTTAACATTCCCAAGTGTCATCAAACCAGCAGTTGCAGCAAATGCGAACATCAGCCAAAGTAGCCAGAATGAAGCGGTTCGTATCATTCGAGTAGGTGTACAGTGAACACCGGAACCATTAGCTATTGATTTCGGAGGTGTGTAGCCTTCAGGTAGCCAGCCCTTTGGGGGATCTGTGAGGAGCTGTGAACCAAGTACGACAAGAACCAGATAGATGATGCCAAGGATTAGCATTGGCATTCCAATGTTGGCTGTGGTTGGTACATTGAACAGTGTCAACAGGAATTGTTCGATGTATCCGAATACCAGAGCTCCTGCTCCAAACCCAGCTACAGCAATTCCAGTGATTGTACCTTTCTTATCAGGAAACCACTTTACTAGTGCTGCGATTGGACAGACGTAGGCAAAGCCGATGCCTGCACCACCAATTATCCCATAGGTGATGATGAGATAAACTGTACCAAGAAGTGGATCGGATCCAGCCACTATGTCGACGAAGAATGCGAGAATATATCCCGTACCTAATAGAATACCACCGACAGTAGCGACCTTTCTAGGACCAACACGATCTTGCCATCTTCCAGCAACTATCATGAACAAGGCAAACGAAGCCAGACCAGCGGCAAAAGGTAATTGTGACATTAGACCGGGCCAGAGATACGCACCTACAGGAGGAGAACCTCCATTCAGAGCTGTCTGAAAAAAGGACCATGCGTATATCGAACCCAGGCACAACTGTACAATAAGCGCGCCGAGAATGACAAGGTTCCTATTACCATTTTTTTCATCAATCATAATGAAATTCACCAGATGAATCATTAGGTTTTGAGCGGCTGGCGAAACGAATCTCCCTAAAAGCTTTCAGTCATGACCGTTTTTTCCACAACCCACTACACTCAAAGGTAGGTTCAGGGACTTGTAATATTGTATGTGATGTAATATGAGTGATGTTCTTCTGAAGATTGGAACACTGATTGTCGGGGATGGAAAGGTTCTGAATGACGTGTCTGCGCTAATCAAAGACCAGACCATTTCTGAAGTAGGTACAGATCTGACCACAGAAACAGGAACAGAGGTCCTTGATTTCTCTGACCGGGTCGTGATGCCAGGAATCATCGATCCACACATCCATGTGGGATATGATGGTATAGCCGCAGATCCTGACGAAGTGAGAAAACTGTCGGATGAGTTCCTCTCAATTCGCGGAGGTGTGGTTTGCGAGCGTCTTCTCAACAATGGAATTACTACAGCAGGAGATGCTGCTTCCAGAGGGAATCTCTCGTTTGCAGTAAAGGAAGCAATCGAGAAGGGTATAATCAATGGCCCAAGACTGCTAGTGTGTGGTAGAATGATATCAATCTCAGGTGGAAGGGATCCTAAGTCAGGATATAGTGAGGCGAACGGTCCAGACGATGTGAGACGGGCAGTCAGAGAAGAAATCGCAAGAGGTATTCACTTCATCAAACTTGCATCCACAGGAGCAATATCTGCTGGAAATACAGAGAGCTTGAGTCCTCAGTTCAATCTGGACGAACTGCAAGCAGCTGTTGAAGAAACACACAAGGTTGGGATGATGGCTCATGCTCATGCCTATGGTGACATTGGTATCATGAACACAATTCTTGCAGGAGTGGATGTTCTTGTGCATGGGCATCCATTGAATAAAGAGAATCTGGATTTGATGAAGAAACATGGGACTATATACATGCCCACCATTGTGACCTATTATAATTCACAGCTTCACCACGAGGATGGAGACTTGCCTGACTATATGGTGCGAAAGGAGAAGGAAATCTACCCCTTCATTGAGCAGGGTGTGAAGAATGCTGTTAAAGCGGGTATAGAATTCGTATTAGGATCGGACTCAGGTATGCCTTACACACCATTCGGACCTTCTTCAATGCAAGAGATGGAACTATTCGTCAACATTGGAGGTATGGCAGAGGGTGATGCAATTGTTGCAGGAACCAGTAACGCAGCCAAGATACTCAGGATAGATTCTGAGGTCGGGACCATCGAAGCTGGCAAATCAGCGGATATTCTGGTATTAGCTTCTGGTAAGAATCCACTCAAAGACATCGGTCTCTTAAAGGATCCAATGTCAATTGAGAAAGTGTTTCTCAAGGGCAAGACAGTGATTGAACACTAGATTACATGTAGCTGTGTCGAATCTGTCCGGGTCGACCATCAACATGGATGGTTTCAAGAAATGCTGTAATGAATTCATTTGGAAACTCATACCCATTCATGAGGATCATCTCTTTGAGGTGCATCACAACTGCTCCCACATTCTTAACAATTGAATCATCCAAAGCATCACAGAACAGTTTGTAGGTCTCATCCGTCATTCCCAGTTTCTTTGCATGCGGAGTCCACCATTTCAGTGGGGGAGTCCATGATTTCTTTATAGTGAACCAGAGGTTTACAGAGGCAACTACGGAACGAAAGAGGTTCAGCTTGGAATCATGTACAAACCCTCTGTCATGATCAATTCGTCCAGTACCATAAGATCCTGCAGCTAAGGCAAACTTGTTCTTCAGACGATCAACATGATCCTCCTCAGGGTATCTAGCTAGTTTCTTGCGCCACTCCTCCAACTTTCTTGATGGATCATAAATCACGACGCCCTCTGCATACGGTGAGTGATCAATGTCAAGCGGCGAGTCAATCTGTTATCTGAACCAAGCGTCAGAAACCGGAGAGAAATCGATGATGAGCTTTCGAGGTTCTACAGATTCATCAAACTCAAGCCAGATTGTATCCTATAATTCAAGACTGTCATAGTACTCTTCTGTGACATAGATCAGAGCGTCCCAGTCAGTTGTGGGTGTACCAAATCCTGTTGCTCTACTGCCCCAAAGCATTACTCCGAGAACAGGAGGTTCCTTCACTAGTTCCTCAAGACGTTCGCGGGCCATTAGCACATCTATCTCTTCAATGCTCTTCACAATGGGTATTTCATTGTAAGTCAACAGATATCGCCTCTGAGGGGAACTGAATATTCCCTGCATTAAAGCGTGATTATCTACGCGAACTAGAAAGAGTGGGGCACCACACCGCCGGGAAGCGGGGGAACGACAGACACGCAAGACGTGTGGGGACCGTGGTGCCCAACACAAGTGAGTCCTTAGTTTGTCTAATAAGCTCCTAGAATTTGGTGAGGTTATATCCAACTCATCTGACATGTTCTTATGACAGACACAGCACTATCGTCACTAGTGAGAGAGTTCACGAAGGAACAACTCCTGGCTATCGACTCTATTCTTCGAATCCTTGACACTGATGAGTATCGCGACTACCATGATCAATTTGGAGTATGTAATGCTCCTGATCGAATTGACTTGGTTAAGAAAGAGATACAAATTGTCTTAGATAGAATCTGATTATGTGAGTACAAAATCTGGAGGGAACAGGACAAAGTATTCGATGACAACTGAGAGGAGAATTCCACTCGCAACAAGTCCTTTGCCTCTCTTTGCATTCATATCAGTGAACCAGAGGATTGCACCAATCAATACGACCATGATTCCTGAAATCTGTCCTATGAATATTAGAAAGTCCCAGATTTCAGCAAGATAGGCACCTATCATTTGAGCAAAGTTAGTGAGTGGTGATTGGAGTAGAACAGGATTCAATCTCAATACCCATGTTTGAGTGACTCAGTTCTGATTTAAGGTCCTAGAGAATACAGAGTGAGAATGGTTACTGCAAGTCAAAGTCGGTCAAGAATATCTTGGGTAAATTTCTTCGCATTCTCAATATCGGTTGAATCAGGATGTTTTCGGAGATCTGGTAAATATCTGTCCCATTCGTCATCATCAGTGATTATCTCTTGTCTAATGAAAGCCTCAATGGGTGGACTGGCTTTTCCTTGGCAGTTGAAACATCCCAGAAACTCTATGTTCTTACTACTGCAAATGTTCTCGAATGTTGGATGACACCTTCCTGCCCATTGGTTATAGAGTTCTCCTTCTCGTCCATCCTTATCAGGTGTGTAGGTTGCGTGGGTATAGAATCCAGCCAGTTTGAATCGAGGTGATTCAGGCAAACTGTCTAGGAATCCTTTCACTGGGGGTGCCAAATCACTATCATGACACGGTGCACCTACGACAAGCAAATCATATTCACTTAGGGTATCAAGATTGACTCTTCGGACTGTTGTGATATCTACCTCTCCACGGGTTGAGAAGACCTCATGGATTGCTTCAGCAATCATTTGGGTATTCCCAGTCTGTGTGAAGTATGCTATCAAAGCTTTCATATCAGTGCTCCAGACAGGGGAGGTAATAAATTTGAAGATTAGTAGATAAAACAAGATCTCGAAAAACGATGGTGGGCCCGGCGAGATTTGAACTCGCGACATCCGCCTTATCAGAGCGGCGCAATAACTAACCAAGATCAACGCTGTTGATCTTTCCAGTCTATGCCACGGGCCCATGAGTAAGAGTTGCTTGAGGGGTCTGGATAAAAACGTTTTCGCTCGGGGCTAGTTCTGAGATTGGACTGGCAATAGCTGAAGTGTCAGATACTCTTTAGAGTCCGTTTTCTCAGAAAGCGGATATGAAAAAGCAGGTCTGTGTTGTCGGAATTCTTGTTATCTTGGCTGTTGCTGTAGGAGCAGTATACATTCTAGGATTAAATGAAGGAACTGGTTCGTTTGACAATGAAGGTAGGTATGACTCGACAGTTCTCAATAACATGGGCGTAATCTATAGTAATCAATCAGACATTGCTCATTGGAATAATGGCTACAGTGAGAGTGATGTGTGTCCCTGGGGAGCTGAGCATAATGGACTTGATTATATGTTTTACAATAATTCCCCTGTAATTGCTGCAGCTCCAGGAGTTGTGGAAGACATTGAGTTGGGATACTTACCAGATAGCACAATCTACGTAGTGGGTGTGACAATTCGCTTCAATAGTACTCTGACCCATCAATACGGATTCGAAGGAGACCCGGCTGATGAAGTGGTAAGAGTGCAACAGGTTGCTATGCTCGATGTGGAGATAGGAGATTGGGTGGTCAAAGGGGAGCAGATTGGTAGATTCCTCAGACCTACAGAGTTTGATCACATTCACTTCGCGGTATACTTCAATCAAGCAATCTGCCCAAGACTCGTAATGGGTGGAGATGATTATAATGAGATTATGAGTCTAATTGAAATATTTCACCCTGGTGAAGGTTGGGAACTCTGCTATCCGTGACTGAATTCACAATAGAACTTCAGGGACTAACTCTCTGATGAGGTTCAATGACTCTTTAGTTTCATCCATGGTTAGTTCAAAGATTATTGGACCTGTGAATTTATCCTTGACCAATTCAAGTAAAAACTTACGAATGCCTGAGTTACCCCATAATCCATGACCCAATGTGAGATGGTCTTCACGAACTGTGGCTCCTTCGTATTCAGTATATCTTCCATCTTGAAGATGGATCTCAGAGATTCTATCCTTGTGTGTATTGTAGAATTCCATGACCGATTCGGTTCCAGACATTTTTGTTAGTAGGTGGGCTGTATCAAAACAGATGCTTGTGTCTAAATCGTCTATCAGATCACGCATGATATCAAACGGAAACAGGTAGTTTTCTATTGCGAGTTTCCGTGAATCTATCTCAGTTTCACTGAGTATCTCCTCAATACTAGTTGATGCAAAACCTCCTAGCAATGTGCATATCAACCGTACTAGTTCCGGTGAGTAAGGAAGATTCGAGAACCGCTCAGCTAGGTCTCCAGTAGCGTGTAAAACGTATGCCTCTGGTTCTAAAAGTTCAGTAAGTTTGATGGACTCAACGGCACTCTCAACACTTCCTTTTCGAACGGGTTCATTGAAAGTAGCCAGTTCCACAGACCAAAATGGGAGATGAATGGTATATGAGTGTCCAAGTTCGGACTTCAGTTCTATGAGCCTACTAATCAACTCTGGTGTAAGTGAGCTAGGGATTATGTGTTTAGCATCTAGAGAGAGCTCGATGACTGAATATCCTCCCTCAACAGATGTTCGTACTTCATTCTCGACATCAAAACGAGAGAAATCAGGAACACCATCGACTATGATCTGGTCAACTGTTGATTGGAATTCTAGAGCTGTTGTACCGAATCTCAGGGGCAATTGGTAATCGTCTCCATTTTTACAGAAACCAGTCCTCCCGATAAACTGTGCTATCATATGAAACACATATACGAGGTTATAGCTTTCACAGATTCGGTGATGATATGGGAATTACAATTCGATTGTTGGCACACGCAAGTTTCCAGATAAAGACTGCAGATCAGAACATCTACATTGATCCCTCTACAAAACACACAGGGTTGAAGAAGGACGATTTCGAGCCTGCGGACCTTATTCTTGTGACTCATGGCCATGAAGACCATTTTGACAATAAATTGCTCAAGAAAATCCGCAAATTTGGAAGTCCCGTGATTGCGCCTCCGAATCTTAAGAAGGAGGTCAAAGGAGGAATCGTGTGGGACTTGAGTCCAGGACAATTCATGAAGATGGTAACTAGCGAAGGTACAATCTGGGCAACAGAAGCCTATAACGTGAAACGGTTTCGGCCCAATGGAGAACCATTTCATCCAAAGGGCTTCGGTGTGGGATTTCTTGTGAAGTTTGGGGAGAAGAGAATCTACCACGCAGGGGACACCGATTTGATTCCAGAGATGGAGAAACTAGAAGAGGTGGAAGTTGATGTTGCACTGCTCCCAAGTGGGGACACGTACACTATGGATATCAATGAGGCTGCGGAGGCTGCATTGATAATCAAACCAAAGATAGCAATTCCAATGCATCTGAAAGGAGCAGACCCAGCAATATTCAAAGAAAAAGTAGAATCTCAATCGGATACAAAAGTGGTCATACTAGGTGAAGGAGAAGAGTACGCTCTAGAATAGAGATAGCTAGAAGAACAGGCAGCTCTGCTACCTGTTCGTTCCAAGCTTGTGTTGTCTACATTTTTTGTAGTTCATGGGCTTCTATTACAGGGTCTACTTCTAGGACTTCAACCTTGATCATCTTGTCACCCTGACGAATGCTCTTCACAACGTCCAAACCTTCTATGGTCTGTCCGAATACTGTATGTCCACCATCAAGGTGTTTGGTCTTTTCTCTAGTTAGGACAATGAAAAACTGACTTCCTCCACTATCTTTACCAGCGTGCGCCATTGAGAAAGCACTAGGTTCGTGTTTTTGACGTGGACCCGAAGTTTCACAGGGGATTCTGTAGCCAGGACCTCCAGTACCTGTCCCTTGAGGACAGCCTCCTTGAATTACGAAGTCTGGTAGAACTCTGTGAAAGGTCAGACCATCATAATAGCCGCTCTGTGCTAGAGTGACGAAATTCTTGACTGTGTTGATCGCGTCATCATTCCACATCTCTGCAACAATATCTCCACGATTTGTTTGTATCTTGATTTTTGTTGGCAAGTTTAAGCACCTTACAAACTGATGAGCAAACGCATGTTTTTAGCTTCTTAGCAGTTGTGGAAGGTGCTGCTCCTACCTTGCGAAGCCTATCTGCTTCGGACTCGGCTCACTTGCAATATGTATGAGGAATGATACGAGTACATAACCAATCCTGAGAACAGGGAAGGGAGTGAACTTGACTGACTTAGGTCAGAAGTTTATAACGGATTGGCGAAAAAACGATGGTTCGGTCCCAAGGTACAACAATCAGCATCAAGGTCCCGATAAACTGGGAATCCATGACAGTGCGTTCACGTCAGAGATTGAGACAGATTGTTGGAAGGGATACAAGAGTGATTCATGCATTCCTTGGGATTATTGAACAACATGAAGACAAGTTGTTGACAGGTCGTATGAAAAAACGGATTCATGATGGCAAATTGGACAAGCTCACCATGACTGCAATCAAGGTTAGATTGGGATACAATCAGAGATCTTCAGTCCCTCATGATTTCAAAACACGATTCCCAAGGATTTCTCAGAACGAGCTGACAGAATGTAGACAGACAGCAGTAGCTCTCTATGAGAGTTACTTAGCCTTGAAAAAGAAAAGGGGATGTAATGCGTCTCGTCCCACCACAGTAACCTCAACTAAAAGGATACCAAGATGGGTGTTCTCACGTAGGTTCAATCTAGAATATAGTTCCACATTGGTTTCACGATTGTGGTTAAACCTTCGGGATACTCTTGATTCGGTTCCGGAGGGACGGACAATCCATGATAGATTACGTATCCCACTCAAAGTAGCACCTTTTCATATCAACCAGTTTCACCGAGGTGAGGTGAAGGCTTTACAGATCTTCACTGACTGTTCGGGAAAATGGTGGGCGACCTTTGCTGTACGGATAGCCACCATTGAAGTTCGCGACACAATCCATCCTCCTGCTGTTCTTGGAATAGATCTTGGTATCGAGAAGGCTGCATGTACAACTTTAGTCACACCATTGAAAGTACGTGAAACTCGATTCTTTAAACAGAAGTATAAAGTCGAAATCATTAAAAAATACGACAGACTTGTAGCCAAACTTCAGCATGAAGTTTCTGTTCGTCGTCACACTAATCGGAATGCTGATGCTGTTCTTCGAAAATTAAAACAAATGCGACATAAGCGTGAGAATGTAGCTCGCGAGTATGACCGCATTCTTGTTAGAGACTTGTTAGACTATATTGCCAAGTTATCTGAAAAATATACTCTCTATGTAGCAATTGGTCGTTTGAAGAATATTCGAAATGTATCACGGAAGGGGAATTTTAAGGGCAGACAGTTTAGAAGGATGATACACTCTTGGGCTTTTGCTAGAATCACGAAAAGCCTACACCATGGACTGACCCAGAAGGGTTGCTCAGTAGATAAAAAGGACTCTAGATTCCGCGTTATTCCAGAGAGTTGGACCTCAATCATTTGTTGGAAATGCGGTTCCAAGGGAAAGAGGCCTAGACAGAACTACTTCAGATGTCTTTCGTGCGGTCTCAAGACAAACGCTGATAGGAATGGAGCTATCAATATCGCCGGACGACTCATTACGCTCACAAAGTCACTGCACTCTGTGAGAGGACTAGGTAAGTGGGATATCTCTGTGAAAGCAGGGAAAATCTCACGACTGAAAGCCCGTAAGAAGAAGCCTTCTCAAGGGAAGTCCTTACTCCCAATGAAAGGATCAACATCAAGTCCCAGGGAGTCCGCGGCTGTTCACTTTGTCCAATCGGGCCTTTCTAGCTTCAGTGATGAAACTAGTGAGAGTGATAATGAC
>VAPA010458041.1_pt1 | contig 29023 bp, 29 predicted proteins | sample 3395041 | NCBI WGS metagenome assembly VAPA01 (sample SAMN08290432, study PRJNA428436) | hydrothermal vent metagenome | isolation source: Deep-sea hydrothermal vent chimney | place: Indian Ocean: Southwest Indian Ridge | depth 1973 m m
GATCAGCCTGTGTGATGTTTCGAAGTCCTCGAATATACTTAGAGGAGATAGCAATACCAATGGATAAAGCTATGACCATGAGCACAATTATGACGACTAAAGTTTGTCCTTTTTGTTTTTCGAAAATACTTCTACTTACTTTATTCATAGATCAATAGGTATCTCTAACTACCACCGTATCCTCAATAGTAAGATCACCTTCAAAAACCACACTAGCCACACTCCCGGCTTGCGTCATAGAAATAGCAATTTGTATTACTTGGGGACTGCTTTCAATTAAAGTGAAGCAAGCGTTGCCAGATATGCAGGAAACAGTCACACCGCTAGGGGGAGTGTTCACCGTTAAGTTCTGGCTTCCCAAACCGGCATCCCTGGTCATCACACCCCCATTTATAGTGTAGTTGACAGTGTTTCCCTGTCTGTCAAGAAAAGTTATTTCATAATACGAATCCCCAGCCAACGGGGGTACGTTGCCTGTTGGCGCAGGCTCAAGATACTCAATAACTGTTGCATTTCTTAACTCCTTAGTAAGTTTTTGAGAAATGAAATTAGCATTTTGTTCTATCTCGTTAATGACTTGGCTTTTGCTATAACTTCTAATTACCGAAATTAAAATATCGCTGGTAACACCCACTGCCAACGCCGTTAACGCTACCACTAACAACAACTCTATTAGTGTAAATCCTGCTTCGCTAGGCCTTCTTACCTTTCTCATTTATTCCTCCAATTTGTTAGATCGGTATACAATCTTGCGTATTTTGTTTCACCACCCACCTCCCAAGAAACAACTACTGCAATTCTTACCACCTCATCTGTTACCTGTAGTGGTGTACCATCTTGTCTTGTAGCAATAAAATAACGGGTCACGGTTTCTGCGCCTACGCCTTCAGTGGTGTAACCTGAATCGTCAACACCTAGACCCACGGCATAGTCCATGTGGCAGGCATTGGCCAAATCGGTGCAACCAATCACATCATACAAAAACCCGGTGGAACCTGAACCGTCATACCAAACAGTCGATGCGTCCCTATAAGCCCTGATCAACTCCAACTCCCTACTAGCTAGTTTTGTTCCTTCTAAAAGAAGTTTACTTTTTAAGGATGATCTCAAGGTAAACAAAGAAAGTGAAACCAAAGAGGTCAAAACAATAACTGAAATACCTAAAGCGGCTACCACTTCAATGATACCTATTCCTTTTTGGTTGATATTTTTTATGAGCATGCCGTCACCGTATTTACTTGAATTAAACCGTTTGGAGATATTAAAATCCTTCTACACGTTGAATCTCCACCTCCCGCCCCGGGAGGACCAACAATAACCGTGGTATATCCTGCGGGGCTAAAAGTACCATCTCCATTAGCAAAACTAAAATAGACACAACCACTGTTTTTTAACAAGCCTCCACCAGGAAGATTATCACTGCTTCTTACATCCTGTCTGGTAGCACCCCCGGCACAAGTTGTTGTGTCAATAGAAACAAACATAGTGTAATTAGCCGCCCCATCGGTAAATTCAATTCCCCAATACTGCACCTTATTACCACTTCCGGAAGGAAGTTCGATACTAGCATTCTCGCCATTTAATGCTTTATTCTGGATGGTTCTCAGATCATCTTTAACTTGCTCCTGTGCTTGTTTTACGTTTTGATTTTCTATGTAGGTATTGAAACTTGGCAATATGGCACCCGTAATGACAGTGATGAGAGAAACGACTATCAGAAGTTCGATTAATGTAAATCCTCTTAGGGCAGTTCTCATAATCAAATATTAACACTTAATTTTTGCTAAGGCGATATAAGTGAGAGGTTATTTCCAATCTCATAAACATCAGGATCATTTCCTCCGTCATCGAGGGCAAATTCATCGAAGTATTCCAGCACGGCATTAAGCTCGTAGCTGCTCTCATCATGATAATAAGAGTACAGATATGTAGAGTCATTTATAGGATCTAACGGAAGCCTGGAAGTATAATCTGAAATATCTTCGTCAATCCATCCCCCCAGGGCACTATCTAAGGCAGAGTTACCTGCAGGTAGAGTAGTGCTGTCCCTAAGAACATCATCTGAGTCGGGGTAAAAACCAGTGTCTAACACATACTCATTGATGGTTCTATCCAGCAAGTTAAGATCACTAAATCTTTTATTATCCCGGGCTCTGCGCTTTTTTTCCTCAGGGTTTAGTATTACCACAGAGGCGGTCAATAAAATTGCAATTATGGCCATGACCACAATCAGTTCGACCATAGTAACCCCTTTGTCTTGAGATATTTTTTTCATTTAAGGATTTTGTGCAAAGTAACAAACGTCTATTGTGTCAAAACCTCCTCCACACCCTGTATTACCCACAGTACAAGGACTATCGTTACTGGATGTCTCAACTTCCATGATAGTTGTCAAATTGTAGTAAGTGCCATCAGAGCGATAATTGTACCTATAAGTTGTGGCATTATCACAAGGATCAGAATTATTACCGGAAATTTCCGGGTCCACCGGCACGGGGTTTGCATAGTCAGGTTCCAAAGCTCCTACAATAACATTGGTAGCCCCACCACCAACCTGTTCCCAATCGCCGTCGCCGGAACCGGGATTACTGATAGGATATGATCTAAAGTCTACAAAATAAAGCTCCAAAGCTGTTTGGATCCGTTTTAGATCCGATTTTCTTTGAGAATCTCTAGCTTTTTGTCGCACTCCGGAGCTGTTTACCACCCCTAACAAAACACCACTGAGTGCTCCAATGACTAAAATAACTATCAAAAGCTCTATAAGTGTAAAACCGGAATTATTTTTAGGGGCAGTCTGCTTTGGCATTAAATAAAGTATGTCCTTTTAACTTTTTAGTGTCAAGTTAACCAAGATCTTTAAGTTAATCGCAATCAAGAGGGTCTGAATTATCGGTTGTGTCCGCGCATTCCCTAATTTCGCCCCAGACGTTATTGCACTTGAAAAATTCTGTATTTAAAGTCCTTTGAATGTGTACACCAAAGGTAGTACCGTCTAAACCGATGTTATATTGCAAACCGTCAAACCAAGAACTTAAATACACAGCTGCCAGATCTTCATTTCCTGCCCCTGCTTCTAGTGGATTATTGTTGGCTCCTTCTGCAGGCAAGGTTTCATTTTCCCCTTGATAATATGCTCCCAGAGCCGCGCAGGTTTTACCCAAGTTTGCTCGCAGGGAAGCTTCTTGTGCAAACTCCTGCTGTCTTCTGGCATTAATAGCATTCATAGCTACCACAGACAATAGTCCTATCAGTATAATTACAATGAGTAGTTCTATCATCGTAACACCTTGATTGCTAGTAACTGGTTTCATATGTTTAATCACAATCTGCTACATCGTTTGGATTAGTCGTACTGGCGCATTCTCTGATTTCCTTCCAGTTGGAATTGTATTTAAAAAAGTCATTCGAACTAGCTTTGACTACATGTACCGAAAACACCCCACCACTTAAGTTATAGACATAACCGGCCGGCCAGGCACTGAGATAAATTGCTGCTATATCCCTATCTCCGGCAGATACGTCTAGAGGATCATTTGCCGTACCTTCGGCAGGGTAACTTCTTTCAGCCGAGTAGTAAGTCTCCAAGGCATAAAGGGTGTCACTTAGATTCTGCCTTAAAACACCATCTTCCGCGTATTCCTGCTGACTCTGCGGATTAATGACGGCAATTAAAACTCCTGCCAATATGCCTATAGTGGCAATAACTATCAATAATTCGACTACGGTAAAGCCTGTTTGTATATTGTATTTACTTAACAATGGCTCCTTCTGAGTATAAAGCGTAATCAAAACTTGCCGGTAAGTAGGGTAGGGTACGTACTATTCTAATGGTACGTGTAGCCGTTACTCCCTGGTCTTGTTCAAGCCTACCTATTGAGACGATAGTGTATCCCTGCAGCGGAAGACTGGCTCCTCCTACCGGAAAGATACCTAACCTTGATGCTCCTCCCACAGATCTTATCCGTAATCCATAGATATTATTGGTAATATCAACCGTAGCGCAACTATCATACCCGTCATGACCTGCCACCGCGGCCGTGAAACCCTCCTGAGCATAGGGAGCTCCCGGAGTATTTACCACCCCAAAAAGACCACCTCTAGCTTGCACACCGGATTGATTATATGCTAAGTACACTAGATCTGACTCAGGGCTTGAACTCCAACAAATCTCTATTCTATTATCTGAGTAGAATGATCCGCCGTTAAAATCATACAAATTAACCTCCTTAACCTGACCCGACTCGAGATCAAATGGATAAAAGGATGGGGTGTACCTTTCTACCGTGACAAAGGCTTGTGAAACCAATATATCACCACTACCTTCAAAATCCATCTTGCAGGATTGAGTTTCACTATCCCAAACAATATCGGGTTCAGGATCAGGAGGGCATGGACCGGGCATGCAGGGGCCAGCGCCGGAATCAGAAGGACATGTGCCGTCCACTGCATCTTCCAAACCAGGCGTCGATAAGGCTAAGAACCTCTCTATGCCACCCTCTGCTGCTGCCAATGCCCTGGAAGCCGTGTCCGTCCTGGTTGTCCTGGATAGGGAAGTGATGGTTCTCACACTGGCGTTTATGCCAATGGATAAAGCTATGGTCATAACTATGACTACAAAAAGCAATGCCTGACCTTTTTCTATTTCGTGACTAAATTTTTGTTTAGTATCTAGTTGCATATTATTCCTCGCTTATCCAATCAACATCTATGACAAATAGCCCGGTGTAGTTACCAACATCGGAAGATCTCTCTTGTTCGGTTAAATTGTAAATATAGTCATTATTGTACCTAATTATCTCTGCAGGATAGCTATTAAATGGACCTCTGTTCCTGTTAAACTGTGCAATTTTAGCAATAATTGGCCCTTCTACTACAATGCTGTCATCAGGATCAACCTCAGGATCCACCCCAGGTTGTGTAGCAATGCCCTCAAACTCAATGCTGTTTTGTACTATAAAGGCAGCCTCAATCAATGGGGCTGTGGTAAAATCAGGATTTCCGGCTACACTTAGATCCTCATCAATGACGACATTCACATCGGGTCCGGTAACAAATACTATTCTGTAGTTATCATTATTAGTAGTAAATGGGCTATCAATCCTTAAGTCACCGCTACCTGTGACGTAAACAATGGCCACACCAGGATTTCTCAGACTATAGCCATTAGGGGAGCTGGCTGTGTTGTTTATAGCATTTGCTACATCTGTCACATCAGCCTGGTAGACGTTATCGGCATTTATTCTTTGCGGTCCGGCATTTTCGATAAACATATCCTCAGCAGGATTACCGCTTAAGGGTAAATCTATGGCCTCACTGGGTGGGAACCCTTTGTAATTAGTAGGCCAGGTCTGTGAAAAATTAGCAAACTCCACCCACAAACTTGATTCGGACTCAGGGAAATATCCCGGTGTAGTGTCAGAGCTACTAATACTAATATCGTTACTGGACATCATAGTCACATCCACACCACCTGCATCTTCATACGCTGCATGTGGAGGATCCCAGGGGGCAAGATAATCTGCAGGATCAGGAAACTCCGTAATTAATCCTCCGGCATAGAAATCTCCGTATAGGGTGGTGACCCAGTTTTGGAAGGTGAGGGGATCTTCTACTTCGAACCACCAGACATCGTTGCCGGTGGAAGCTGACAAGCCGGAATACTCACCATTATTGGATTCCACGTACCAGCAGTATTCAGTATCTCTAACAAAGAAGGGATCGGTACAGATCTCTGACCCTTCCAAAGTGCCCGCACACAAACTCGTGTAGTCAATGTCAGAACCAACCGTATCAGGATCAGGACAGACACCGCCAAGTCTAACGGCTGCATGAATGGTATAATTTCTGTTTACCACTCCGCAAGTATCACCCCAATCTGCCGGCGCGTTCCAGGTTAGAGTAACTGGTAAAGGTACATTTTGCTCACCCACTGTTGGCAAGGGATTGAGCGCTCCACCCGGGTTGCCACCACAAATATCAACGGTGTAGTTAGTGGTATTTCCTACGGCACCAGCAATATCTGTAACTGTTGCACTTAGTGTGCAGGTAGCAGGGGAGGGGACCGGTTGGAAACTTATGGGAACCGGGAATCTTAGCGATCCTGCCCAAACCATAGTTTCCCTGCCCGACAAAACATCTATACCATCATACGGATCAGCTAACGGGTCAGACGAAGTATCAGCTCGATCATAAATGACATAATCTCCATTGGCATCATTACTTTCTGCCTGTATTCTCCTGGTACTAGTATCGGTGTAAATAAGATCTATATAGTCTACAAAAAGATCTCTAGTGCTGTTATCATTGGTAAAGACCACATCTACAGTGGAAGCCACCTGGTTCACAACACAGTTAACCACTTGGTAGCCTCCCCAGTTTACTGTATAGCTGCAGGCTGTGCTTCTAACACCCCCGGAATCAGCCATCACTACGTCCATTACCGGCCAGCCGGCATTATCCGTACCTCTGACTCTCAAATCAATACTCTGCACTACCTCCTGGGTCATAGGGCAGGTAGAACCCCAGGTTGTTCGTACCTCCTGTTTGTTGGGATCCGCATAAATATGATTAAAAAGAGCAGCATAGTCAGTAGTATCATATACAGGAGTACTTACACCCAGCCTGGCATTACCCGGTCCGGTTATCTGCGTCCCTGTAGGAGGATCATTGGCCACTATTATGGAGACGACATCAGTTAGTCCTGTTCGACCGCAATCGCTCCAGGGTGGAAGGCCCGCCGGGATAATAGGCGCTCCTGTACACTTGCCGTCATAAGCCTCCAGATTATCAAAAGCATTCATGTAGACTAGCCAATTGCCGACATCAGTGGAGATGGGTGTCCATTCTCTAACCACAGTACAATTAGCACCAGAACAAGCCTCATCTACCACACCACCCGGTTCATCCAGTAATATTTCAGGACCATAGCTTCCTCCACCTAAGTCAGCTACTCTGGCTAGCTGCATTCTTAACATAAGCCCACCTATATCCGTAGCTGTAGCTGAAAAACTCTGCGCCACATTAGTCCCTATGGAAGTACCACCGGCAGGGGAGTCCATTTGAGCTGTGGGTGTTTCATAACTTAAAGTAAATGATTTTGAGGCAGACCATGTTCCACCGGCATCATTAACGGCTCTCATCCTCCAAAACATTTGGCCTTCCGGTTCGTCTAAAGTTGTGGTAGTAGAGGTAGCATCCCAGGCTAAAGTATTACCACTATCGTATTCAGGGGAACTAAAGTCACTATTGTTATCCACCTGTAATCTAAAAGCTCGGCTGGCACAACACTGCTCACCCCAACCGTTAGGATTCCAGTTAAAATCAACAATATTTGTATCATTGGTAGCAGAGCCGTCCACAGGATCTCCTAGTAATGGGGCGCCGGGAGCGGTGTCACACGTACAACCCGGTGGAGGAGGGTCGCCGTTACCGCCACCTGGAACACATTCTGCCGGGCACCATTCACAGGTACCTAGTGATCTGTATACATCACCTTGGATACATAATGACGAACAAGTGGCTGTACCGAAACAGGTGTCATACTCAGTGCGGCAGTTATAATCTTCCCATCCCCATGCAGTACACCGATTCTCCCAACTAGTGCACTCGAGGCCACCACCACAATCATAGGGAACCCAGCCCCAGGCCGCACACCATGGACCTGCCCAAAAAAGGCAATCCCATCGATAACAAGTATCGTACACCCAACGCCAACTTGTACACCACTGTCCTGTTTCTGTACACACCAAACGTTGATCGCATACTGTGCTGGGATTGCAGTCATATGAATATTGGTAGTCCCATGGCAAGGGAGCACAGCATGTCCATGTATCTTGGGTATACCCCGGACAATCTGGAGGATTAGTGGTGGGAGTATAGCCTAGGGTAGCACACTCCCAAGAGGGACATCCTCCACCCGTACAGCACATCTCACCGTACTGGCAGCAGTATTCACCCGGACCATCACAGGCACAACATTCTTCGCCGCAAGTTTGAGCAAAAGTTGTTTTATATTCGGAAACAAAAAAGGAGAGGGAAACTACTACCACAACCGTAAAGAGAATTCTAAATAGAATGTGAGCAGGTTTCAAACTGTTGTTCATACCTATGTGTTTAATGGTAAACCATTTAATAACGTTTATCAATAAAAAACATGAACGCCCGCACAATTTTAAGTTTCCTTAAAAAGGCGGGCGCCGTGTCTCACTCACTTTCTTCTTCATCTCCACTTTCAATCAGGTAGAGTGGGTGACTACTGTCAAAGTTAGGGCAATACAGCGTTCGTCCAGAACTCCCCAATCTCGACTCGTAGTAGGGTAGCAGATAGGAATACATCCCTTCGCCGCTTTGCCCCGGAACCCACTCGGCTTGCTTGTAGTTGTCTTTGCCATAGATGTGGAAGTTTCTCTCCAGAAACAAACACCTCTCCCAAGCTGGGATTTCTGGGTCACGCCAAGGGTCCCCATAACTCCAACCTGACGTTCTCTCTGTAGGTATTGGACAGTAGCGGTAGTCCTCCCAATGCTTTCCGGATTCTTCCACTCCTTCAACCTCGCTTACATCATAGGGAACATACCACTGATCCGGTACATTCTCATCCTCAATGCATGTACATACCTGCACATCCGAGAAATACTGGACCACAAAAGGATCGACATCCTCAGACCAATCCTGTCCGTACCTAGTACATTGGAATTTCCTCAGGAAATCTATGTTGACATGGATCCCACCCGAATACCAGACACTTAAGAAAAGCTCCAAATCCCTTTCCGTCCAACTCAACTCCGGAGTTGGATAGGGCGTTGAAGTTGTTGTTGGGGTCACACTAGGCGTAAAAGTAGCGGTCGGCTCCAAAGTAGGCGTTGGCGTGTCCGTTGCTGTAGGTGACGGCTCCAAAGTAGGAGTATCAATCACCACAACCTCCGCTGCTTCACCAATCCCCGGATCCGGTAAGATAACCTCATCAACACCCGAACCCAACGCACTACGCAGAATTCCATCCAAACCTGCTGCGTAGGCAACAACAATCAAAACTACCAGTAATACAATTGAAAGTGTTATCAAAAGCCAGAAAGGCCTCTGATCTCCAAGTCTCTCTGCCATGATTTTCTCTCCTTGTGATGTGAGGTATCTAAACCTCTTCGTATTAGATGTTAGTATCTATATGGATAATCTCTTTATACACAAAAAAGCCCAAAATATCAACAATAACGCCTTAATCGAACACTGTCAAAATACACCCACCACCAATATTCAAGCACTCTTCATCAAGACAATAAGCGTAAATAACGTCACCTAATGAAGCCTTCTCAACCACATTAAAACCACCCGCAAATACGGATGCGGAGGGATTGACCGACTTTACAGCTATAGTATTACTCAATGGGCACTGCACATACATACGGCTCACCCTATGACTAAACTCCTCATTTAAAGGTCTGGACACATAAATTGCAAGTTCACTGTTATAAACATCAATATCTCTTACTCTACCTTCGATCATTTTCTCTTGCCAATTCCAATCATCCCAATAATTTATCTTTTGACCTAAGATAGTATTTAACTCCTCATCAACTGTCTTATACTGCCCATAAGGCTTAGCAAAAACCTGGCGCTCACTTCGCTTAGAGTAATACAACCAGTAATAATTAATTTCCTTGCTTATACCGGAAAAAACAAAAAATGTTACAAAAAGAGAACTTACTACAAATATGCTGGCTATTAACTTAAGTTCGTGGTGTTTTACTTTGTACATAATTATCCTATCCTAATCTACTAGCAAAACACATTGTCTCCCCACGTTCAAACAATTACCGTCTAGGCAATATCCATGAATATAGTCGCCCACAGAGGCTTTTCGAAAAATATCAAAACCACCTTCTATAAAAGAATCGGGGGGATTTAAGGTACGGACAGAAATAGTCTTACTCAACGGGCATTTAACGTAAGCTCTACTCTCTCGTCCACTAAATGGTTGACCTTTAGGCTGCACAACATAAATAAGCATCTCGCTATTTAAAATATCAATATTTCTAATTTGTCCAAAAAACATCCTTTCCTCCCATGTCCAACCCCGCCAATAATCCACGGAAACGGAATAGATCAACTGCAACTCCTCGGTATTAACTGTGTAATCTCCCTTTCCTACATTTTCAAAAGGACTTTTTTCGGACAAACCGGGAATGTTTAGTTCACTAATAACTTCGGGCAGAAAATAATAAACAATAAACAATGAAAAAACTACAAAGATGGTAACTACTAATAAAGTTTTACTTTTTCTCTCCAGCAATCTTTTCATATTTAGAGTTGGCGGCAGTTTTTCTAATTGTGATTCAGGGAACTAACCTAAATATTGTTTAACTTTTTTGGTAATATCTTCCAAAGAAATTTCAGATTTTATAAGGTAGTCGTCGGCGCCTAGCTTGTAGGCTCTCTCAATGAGATCCTCGCTGTTTAAATTAGTGAGTAAAACAATGGGGCCTTTTTTACCAACTTCCTCTTTCTGAATTTCTTCTAAAACTGCCATGCCATCTTTTTCAGGCAACATGATATCCAAAAGTAATAGATCCCACTGATCATTTTTAGCCTTGTAAATTCCGTCTTCACCATCATAGGCAGGTAGAACATCATAGCCAGCTTCGTTGAGTATCTCGGTGTACAGATCAACCAAGTCTATTTCGTCTTCGATCAATAAAACAACTTTTCTTTGCGATTCGTTTGGTGACTCGTTTGGTTCCATAATATACTAAGTATATAACAAAAATTTTTATTGTGTAAAATAGTTTTAATGTCCAAAAAAAGCAAAGCTACCATTACCCAGTTAATACACGCAATTTCCGAAGCTATAGTTGTCATTGATAAAAAATATAAAGTCATTTTATTCAACAAGGCGGCTGAAAAACTTTTTGACATTAACGTCACAGACGCACTCGGCATGGACGCTCATGACCTGCTGGAACTCTATTCAACCAATAATGTACCCATCAGTCCGGAATCATATTGTTTTAAAAGAACACCAAAAAAAAGTACCTTAGATGATGCCATTCTTATGTCCAAAGCTAAAAAGCACCGAGTCAAAATTAAATCGGCCGTTATTGAACTTCCCGCTAACGATGACGACTGCCTAATTACCATTTCGGATATAACTAAAGTGAAGGAACTGGAACGTACCAAAGATGAGTTTTTATCCGTAGCCTCCCATGAACTTAGAACACCTATGACCATTATTAAAAGTTATCTCTGGATGATCAGTACCGAAAGACACGGCAAGCTTGAACCCAAACAAAAAGAATATATAAAAAAGGCCATTTTAAGCACAGAAAGAATGATCGAACTAATCAACGACATCTTAAACGTTTCCAGGATCGAACAAAATGCACTTAATGTCCAGATCAACAGGGTAGAGCTGGTCGATTCCATTAACGAATTGGTTTCGGATTTCAAAGTGAAAGCAGACGAAAAAGGATTAAAACTTTATATCACCAACGAAAAAGAAAAAATGTACGCCTATGTGGATACCTCAAAGTTAAGAGAGATCTTGGTAAATTTGGTAGGTAACTCTATGAAATTCACCGATCAAGGAGAGATCAGAATTGATATCAGGCAAGCCGGTGACTACATGAAGGTATCCATTATAGACACCGGTAGGGGAATCAAGCAAAGTGAGCTTGAGCGCATGTTCCATAAGTTTGGGCGTCTGGATTCTTCATACCAAACAGTGGCTGAATCCGAAGGAACCGGTCTGGGTTTATATATTGTAAAACTATTTATTGATGCTATGTATGGAAAAATAGGTGTATTTTCGGATGGAGTAGGCAAGGGATCCACATTCTGGTTTACTTTGCCCAGGAAGAGAGCCTCTAAAAATAAGAAGGCAGAAAAAGATTAAAAAAGATCAATATAGAAACTCCACAACTCCGGTCCCCAAAGCAAAGCTACTATACTGCCGGCAATTAAGAAAGGACCAAAAGGAACTGTATCTTTGAGACTCTTAACTTTAAGTAGTACCAAAACCAGACTAAGAGCAGCCCCCAAAATAAACCCTACAAAAATAGCCATAATGTTAAAAGGAAAACCATTAAAAAGTCCGATCAAAAACCCCAAACGAATGTCACCTGCACCCATACCTCGTCCTTTGGTGACATACACCAACAGGGCAAAAAATCCCGCAATACCAAGCGAGCTGACAATAATTAGGCCAATGTTTTTCAAAATATTAAAAACTAGCATCTCCAGATAACCCACTTCCAAGAGATAAACACCTAGAGGTTCGTTTTCTAGCTTCCCTCTAGTAATAAAATAGTAGACTGCCGTGTTTATCAGCATATACATCAAAACAAAAGCAATAGCCGGGTAAACTATTTTGTTGGGAATTAAACGATACTTAAGATCGGCCAATAAAAGGGTTATGTAAAAGCTACCTACCACAGTTAAGTAAACAAAGGAGCTGATCGTTCCGTAATCAAGGTTGACAAAAATATTCGATAAAAATGCCGCACCTACAAAGACTAAACCTGTTAATATTTCTGAAAGTGGGTAGTACCAGGAAAGTTTTTCATTACAGTACCTGCACCTACCACGCGCCAGAAAAAAAGAAAGAAGAGGAATTAAGTCTCTTGGGGCAAGATTTTTATGACAATGATCACACTTTGATCTTCCCGCCAGAATTTTTCCGCCTTTGGGAATTCTATCCGCCACCAGATTTAAAAATGAACCAAATAATAGCCCTGATGTAAAGGTTAAAATATATAATACAACTTGTTGCAACATACTTTAGTAAGTCTAGCACAAAGTTATAAAACCACTAGCTCTAAATGATAGTTAAGCTTGTACCAATCTCAAATACGTCGTTATCGTTTCCACCGTCTGTACTCATCTTGGTAGTATTATCTGCAGACTCCAAAACGGTGTTGAATTCATATGCATTGCCGTCAGAGGCAAATGTGTAAATAAGCCCTGCTGAATTTGTAGGATCTACAGGTAAAGCAGGTAGGTATTTTGCCAAGCCTGTTTTACCCGCATTAATGGTAAATTTCACCCAGCCATTAGTACCATCAACTGCCTGTGTCCCCGTATCACTCGTACAGGTAAGACATCCGGTTGTATCCGATAAGGTAACCTCGTTATCGGCTAAAGCTAGACCAAAAGCCTTGTGTACCGTATCCATATCCTGCAGTCTTTGCGAATCTCTAGCCTTCATAAGTAGTTGCGCGGGATTAATAGCAATCAAAACGACTCCTGCTAAAATGCCTATAATGGCAATGACTACCAATAATTCCACTAAAGTAAAACCTTTATTATTTGATCTCATCTAGAGTTCACCTCCTATAAACTTAGTAAAGTTTTCGAACATATTATATAGAGCTGGTAATTTTATAGATAGGTGTGATGATCGAAATAATTAAAAATCCTACCATACCACCTAACATCAAGAGAATTACCGGCTCTAAAGCAGCGGATAAACCCTTCACCGAGTGATCTACTTCACCTTCCAGATAGTTTGCCACTCTGTCTAAAACTTCATCCAATTGACCAGTTTCCTCGCCTACAGTGATCATTTGCCCTAGCAGGGGCGGGAAGACCGGGTTTGATCTAATGTATTCCGAAAGAGCATTTCCTTTCTCAACAGCCGCAGCCGATTCATAAGCAGCTTCACGGAAAACCCTGTTTTTCATGACACCTGCCACAATGTTTAATGCCTCCACAATAGGTATAGCAGAGGCAATTAGCAAACTAAGAGTTCGAGTGAAATCCGTAATTTCCTTCTGTTTATTGATTTTGCCAAATATAGGTACATTAAATAATAAACTTGAAATAACCTCTTTGCCGGCTTCGGTGCTAACAAAATATCTTATGGCCATAAATGCCCCAACGGCCAATAGAAAGACTAATAAAAGATTTTCTACAAAAAAGTCGGAGAGAGTGATCATGGCTTGTGTCATAGCGGGCAACTCGACGTTTAAACTTGTGTACATCGTGGCTAGCTTTGGTACAACAAACACCATCATTATCACAAACACACCTATCATGGCTAAAAAAACTATGGAGGGATAGATCATGGCCGCAATAAATTTGGAATTAAGCTCTCTCTGTTTTTCCATAGTAGATGCTAATCTTTTAAGAATTTCGTCCAATTTTCCTGAAGCCTCACCGGCTCGCACTAGCGCTTGATAGGTGGCGGGAAATACATGAGGATGCTTACCTAAAGCCATGGACAGTGATGAACCACCTTCAATACTTCTTAAAACTTCTAAAAGAATTTTCTTAAGAGCTTTATTACTTGCCTGGTCCGAAAGAACATCAAGAGCTCTGGAGATAGGCAACCCGGCGCTTATCATAGTGGAAAACTGCCTGGTGAAAGCTACAACTTCGTTTTGAGGAACCCCCTGAAAAACACCTAATTTACTTAAGATACTATCCTTTTTTTCGTTGAGCTCAATAACGTAAAGTCCCTGTCTCTTTAACAAACCTACCGCCAACTCTCTTGTTCTTGCGTCTACGGTACCCGTTTTCTTATTACCTGCGGAATCCGAGGCAGTATATGCGTACAAGGACATAGCTTATTTACTTTCTCTGCTTAAGTGCAGTCCTTAAATTATCAGGTTTTGTTGCATATTTCATAGCTTCTTCCAAGTCCACTTTCCCCTCCTTAACCAGGGCGGCCAAACTGTGCTCCAGATCGCGCATGCCAATACCTAAGCTAGTACTTATCACATTATCTATCATATGTGTTTTACCTTCCCTAATTAGATTTCTCACCGCGCTTGTTGCTAACAAAACTTCTACTGCGGGTATTAATCCTCCTTCTTTACCAATCAAAAGTCTTTGTGATAGCACTGCCTCCATAACTTGTGATAATTGCTGCCTAACCTGACCTTGCTTGCTTTCCGGGAAGGAGACAATAACTCTCTCAATGGTTTGGGCTGCGGAATTGGTATGCAAAGTAGCAAACACCAAATGTCCGGTTTCAGAAATCTGCAGCACTGCAGACATTGTTTGCGCGTCTCTCATTTCACCCACCATAACAATATTGGGATCTTGTCTGAGTACAGATTTTAAGGCCACATCCCAGGAATGTGTATCTAAGTACATTTCCCGCTGTTCAATAAGTGATTGTTTGTTAGTAAATATGTACTCAATAGGGTCTTCTATAGTGACTATATGCTCTGCACGAGTTTGATTGATCTCCTCGATCATGGCTGCTATGCTGGTAGATTTTCCGTGCCCGGTAGGACCGACAACCAAAATTAATCCCTGTTTTAAATTACATAAATGTTCCGCAGTTTGAGGTAAATTAAGCGATTCCAGTTGAGGAACAACCATAGGAATAGTCCTCATGGCCACAGAGGGGTAACCTCGTTGATAGAAAGCATTGACTCTAAATCTAGCTTTTGTACCTAAAGCTACAGAAAAATCTATCTCTTTATTGACATCAAAAATATCTTTTTGGTCAGCTTTTAGTATCTGGGATAAGAAAAACTCAATATCCTCCGCAGTCAAAGAAGCATGATCTGACATAGGCTGAAGAACACCACTAACTCTTACAATAGGGGAGTCGGTAACAGACAGAAGCAAATCTGAAGCACCTAACTCAAGAACTCTCTCTAATATTGGTGTGGCATTTAGCTTACTAGGCATACTATTTAATTATATAACTTTCTTTTGGTACAAAACACTATTTTGCAACTCTCATAACTTCCTCTATAGTTGTCGCTCCTTCAATAGCACGAAGGTAGCCATCCTCCAAAAGCCTGAGCATACCGTCTTCCACTGCCTGCTTTTCAATAACAGTGGCCGGGCTGTTTTCTACAGTTAGGTGGGCTATTTTATCGGTCATCTCCAATAATTCGAAGATGCCTATTCGCCCTTTATAGCCTGACTGGCCACACACATCACATCCTTGTCCTTTATAGAGGACTACTTTGTCTTTATCCAGTATCTTCATAGTTTTAGCTATCTCGGGATCTTTGGTCATAATGGTCTTATTGTTCTTCACCAGCTCTAAAATATCCCTGATCTTCTGCTGCACCTCCATGGGCGGCTCGTAATCCGTCTTGCAATCCTCACATATTCTCCTCACAAGTCTTTGGGCTAAGATAGCGTTTAAAGTAGAGGAAAGCAAAAAATCTTCCACTTTCATATCCAATAACCTTGGAATAGCCCCGGAGGCCGAATTAGTGTGCAAAGTAGATAAAACTAAGTGACCTGTCAAAGCAGCGTGGATCGCCAGTTCAGCAGTTTCACCATCTCTAATCTCGCCTACAAGAATTATATTAGGATCCTGTCTTAAAAACGAACGCAAACCTAAAGCAAATGTTAAACCCGCTTGAGGATTTACTTGTACCTGATTCACACCTGCTACCCTAATTTCCACCGGATCTTCGATGGTGACAATATTTACCCTAGAGGTGTTAAGTTTGGAAAGAGCTGCAGATAAAGTTACAGTTTTACCTGAACCTGTAGGGCCTGTAACTAAAATCATGCCTGTTGGTTTAAAAGTTGCCTCCTCAAATCTCCTTAAGGAAATGCCTCTCAGACCTAGGTCTTTAAAACTAAAAACTACTCCTGCTTCTTTTAATAAACGAATAACAATCTTCTCCCCATAAATAGTCGGTAAGCTAGAAACACGCAGATCAGTAGAAGTATCTCCAACTTGGATTTTAAATCGTCCATCTTGAGGAACCCGTTTCTCGTCGATCTTCATATTAGATAAGATCTTTATTCTAGCGATAATAGAATTATGCATCTCCTTAGGGAAGGTTCTTTTCTCTTCTAAAATACCGTCAACTCGATACCTTAATCGGGACTTTTCTTCACCCGGCTCTAGGTGAACATCCGAGGCCTGCATTTTCACAGCCGTTTGTAAGATCATATTTACTATTCTAGCTACCGGTGCGTCTCTGAGAGTCTCATCCGTGATATCAGTTTGCGTTTCTTCTATCTTAAGGGTCGTCTGACTAATTTCTTCCAAGGCGGCGCTAATCTCATCACCAATAGCCTTACTTTTAAAATCTTCGAGTAATTTTTCCAAGGACTTTGGTGTGGCAATGTAAGGGATAACCTTGTTGCCAGTCTTTTTTTCCACGAACTCGATGGTTTGCAGATCCAAAGGATCCGCCATAGCCAAATGGAGTCTATTATCTTCGAGTTTATAGGGCAGGATCTTATATTTTTTAAGGGTTGATACAGGAAGAATATTGAAAATATCTTCCTCAACGGTCGTTTCTTCTAGGGCAACATACTGTATGTTATAGACTTCACCAAAAGCCTCCACCAAATCCCTATCGGTAACGAACCCTCTTTCTTTAATTATCTCCTGGATCGGGGAGCCTGTATTAACATGTTCGAACTTTATTGCAGAAAGTTGATCGTCGGTCAAAAGACCTTTTTTATGAAGTACGTCTTCTATCCCTGTTGATTTGTTAGCATTTAACATAGGCAGGATTAAATTACATTAGTATGATAACACAATAATTTCTTTCAGAGTATAATACACTCATGTTGTCAGGGACTCACTTAGTGCACGGTAGCTCAATAAGAAAGCGCCTTGGAAAAATCAATGAAATTATTCGTAAACTCGACCAAAACCTCTTAAAGGAGGGTCACCCTGATGTTTTAATTATTAAAAAAGACAGAGGTAAAAACAAGATCAGTATCAACAGATCAAGAGAAATTATTTCTTTCTTATCCGTTAAACCCTACAACTCTCCTTATAAAGTTGCCCTCGTGGAATCAGCTGAATATATGTCATCGCAAGCTCAAAATGCCCTTTTAAAAACTCTGGAAGAACCGCCTGATTATGCCGTGATCATTCTTTCCACCAAAAAAGAGCAATCTCTACTACCCACTATTATTTCCAGGTGCAAATTACACACAGTCCGCGACGAAGACTTCTACCTGGAGCTGTCTGATAAAGATCCTCTAAAGGAGATCCTTTCCGGAGATGTGGGGCATAAACTTGGCACGGCGCAGGAAATCGCGGGGAGGGAAAGAGAAGATGTCATTGAGCTTTTAGAACACTGGATCATGGAGGAGCGACTGGAGATGGTGGAAAATAACCGATTCCACAAAGTAAATAATGTCGAAACTTTGCTCATGTTTCTTCACGACATCGAAGAGACAAATGTTAACCCCAGATTAGCTTTGGAGACACTTTTTTTTAAGCTTAAATAACAATAGAAATCCTTGAAAGAGAGCTGGTTTTACTATAAAATCAATAGGTTGTATAGACTTCCACTATTACTTATTTGTGTCTACTATGGCTAAAAAAAGCGATTACAGTGCAGAACACATACAGGTTCTAGAAGGTTTAGAGCCAGTTCGAAAAAGACCCGGGATGTACATAGGTTCAACCGGAGAAGAGGGTCTCCACCATCTGGTAACGGAAATTGTCAATAACTCTATGGATGAAGGTATTGCCGGGTTTGCCGACCACATCAGATTGGAATTCCTAACAGACGGTTCCTGTGTTGTTTACGATAACGGCAGAGGAATTCCTTTTGGTATCAAAAAAGAGTATGGTGTGAGTGCTTTAGAGCTAGCTTTTACCAAACTACATGCTGGGGGTAAGTTTGGCGGAGGAGGATACAAGGTATCCAGCGGCCTCCACGGTGTAGGATCATCAGTAGTTAACGCCCTTTCCAAATGGTGCCGAGTGGTGGTCAGGCGGGATGGAGAAACGGTGGTTCAGGAGTATACCAACGGCGGAGAAATAGTAAGGCCGGTGGAAAAGATCGATCCTAAAAAACCTGTTACCAAAATAAAAGGAGAAAAGTGGAACCTTGATCTAAGCAACTGGAATTTTGAATCGGGCAGCATAGTGCAATTTTTACCTGACGATAAAGTCTTTGAAACAACCGATTTTAAAACAAAATTTTTCCTAACCCAGCTTAAAGAATATGCTTACCTTACAGCCGGCATCAGATTTGAAATAATCGATCATCGCAATGATATACACGAGAATTACTATTTTGAAGGGGGAATTATTTCCTATTTGAAATCTCTAAATAGAAATAAAAACGTGATGCACCCCACTCCTTTTTATGTACGCAAGCAATTTGAAGACGTAGATGTCGAGATAGCTTTGCAGTACAACGATTCATTTAACGAAACAGTTTTATGTTTTGCTAACCACCTAAAAAACATCGAAGGAGGCACTCACTTAACGGGTTTTAGATCAGCGCTAACCAAAACGGTTAATGACTACGCTAAGAAAAATAACCTTCTTAGAGCCAATGACGGTAATTTATCGGGTGATGACCTAAAGGAAGGCCTCACAGCTATCATCTCAGTTAAACTAGATTCGGAACAATTACAATTTGAAGGGCAAACAAAGGCCAAACTTGGAAACACAGTGGCAAGACAGGCAGTTGATTCTATACTCAAAGAAGCCTTGGAAATATATCTCAATGAGCATCCCAGAGACGCAAAATATATCATCGAAAAAAATATTCTTGCCTACAAAGCCAGGATAGCTGCTAAAGCAGCCAGGGATACCGTGATCAGAAAATCCGCTTTAGACGTCGGTAGTGGTGTTTTACCAGGCAAACTTGCTGATTGTTCTACCAAAGACCCTGATAAGGCAGAACTTTTTATTGTTGAGGGAGATTCTGCCGGCGGTTCGGCCAAACAAGGAAGAAATAGAGAGACGCAAGCTATTTTGCCTTTGTTTGGCAAAGTGCTCAATACAGAAAGAGCCCGTATAGACAAAATAGTGGAGTCCGAAAAATTTAAAAACTTGATTGTAGCTATTGGCGCAGGAATAGGTGAACAGTATGATCCTAAAAAACTTAGATACAATAAGATCATCATCATGGCCGATGCAGATAGCGACGGCATGCACATTATGACTTTGTATTTAACCTTTTTTTACAGGCACATGTCTCAATTGTTCGAAGGCAACCATATTTATGTAGCCGTACCTCCTCTGTTTAAAGCTACCTGGGGCAAAGAGAAAAAGTATCTTTTCGATGAGTTGGAAAGGGAGGAGTTCCTGAAAACCAAGAAGGGAGAAAAAGCCGTTATACAAAGATTTAAAGGTCTAGGCGAAATGAACGCCGAGGAACTCTGGGAAACCACCATGAACCCGGAGAAAAGAAGGCTGTTGCAAATAACTATTGAGGACGCAGCCCATGCGGATGAGGTATTCACCATGTTAATGGGCAGCGAAGTGCCCCCCAGAAAACGCTTTATCCAAACCCACGCCAAAGAGGCAATTATCGATAAAACCTAAGCTATTGTGTATACTTTTATTAATGCCCGTAAGCAAAAACACCCAAAAAGGTTTTACACTTATTGAACTCCTCATCGTCATCGTCATTATAGGAATACTGGCAGGTATTTTGGTGGCGGTGGTGGATATCAAGGAATATCAACGGCAGGCGAGAGACGTACGCAGACTAAACGACGTTTTAGCGGTACAGACCGCTCTTGTCAATAGCATTGCCACCAGCAATATTTCCTTGACCGATACAACCGGGTGCGGTGACTGTGATTCGGTAAATGGTTCAACTGAAATATACGGTAACGGTTGGGTAAAATTTAATGATCTCAAGGGTAGGGGACTGGTAGACATTATTTCCGTCTTACCCAAAGATCCTGTTAACGATGCGACTTACCATTTCGAATACTATTCGGATGGTCTTGATTTTGAACTAAATGCAGTTTTTGAATCAACTAGATATCAGACCAACGCACAGGATGATGGAGGTAATGATCCGGACGTTTACGAAAAAGGTTTTAACTTAAATCTAAATTAAATACCGCAAATAATTACTCCTTTAACAACAATGTACATTGTTATATGGGTTTGCTTGTTTTTCCTTGTTAAATAAGGATAATAACCATGTATTTGTAGCTAAAAAAGCATTTAAAAGAGACGTAAATAATGTTACTATTATTAGGTCATGTCTAAGGATGAAAAAGATAATAAGACTTCCATTGTAGAAGCTGATATAACCGAGCAGATGCAAAAAGCGTACTTGGACTACGCTATGAGCGTTATTGTTTCTCGCGCCTTGCCGGACGTAAGAGACGGCCTCAAACCTGTGCATAGACGGATCATCTATGCCATGCAGGATCAAAGCATGACTTACGCCAATAAATTCCATAAGTGTGCGGCAGTTGTGGGTGAGGTGTTAAAAAAATACCATCCCCACGGTGACGTAGCTGTCTATGATTCCTTGGTTAGAATGGGGCAGGACTTTTCACTAAGATATCCTTTGATCATACCGCAGGGTAACTTTGGAAGCATTGATGGCGACCCTCCGGCGGCAATGCGTTATACCGAATGCAAGATGAACAAAATTACCGAGGAACTTTATCTAGACATTGGCAGAGAAACTGTCGATTTTGAACTAAACGATCTGCAAAACTTAGAACCGGAATATTTACCCGCAGCACTCCCTAATCTTCTACTTAATGGGTCGTCGGGAATTGCCGTAGGTATGGCTACAAACATACCTCCTCATAATCTAAACGAGATCATTGATGGCATTGACTATTTAATCGAACAAACTGAGAAAAAGGGTGGGAAAGTACAGGAAATAGAGATCGAGGTGGCAAACCAAACACAAAAACTCAAAGTTGTGGAAACTGATTTTTCCTCTAAAGCTACCGCTAACGAACTAATTAAATTTATCACGGGTCCCGATTTCCCCACGGGAGGAATTATCTTTGACCAAAAGGAAATAATTCACATGTACGCTACCGGGAAGGGAAGGGTAGTCACTAGAGCTAAAATGGAAATAGAAGAAATGAAAGGTGGAAAAACGCGTATTTTAGTTTCGGAAATACCTTATCAAGTGCAAAAATCTACTCTCCTAACCAAAATTGCCAGCTTAGTTAAAAATAAAAAGATCGAAGAAATCACTGACTTAAGAGATGAATCAAGCAGAAATGAGATAAGGATCGTTATCGAACTGAAAAAGGGCGCCATACCCAAAAAGGTGCAAAACAGATTATATAAATATACGCCTCTGCAAAACACCTTTAATACCAACATGGTGGCTTTGATCAACAATGAACCTAAACTGATGACTCTAAAAATGGTGCTGGAGGAATTTGTTAAACACAGACAGCAGGTGGTTGTACGCAGAACCATTTATCTCTTAAAAAAAGTCAAATCCAGAGAGCACATCTTGCAGGGTTTAAAAATAGCCTTAGATAATTTGGATGCGGTCATTAAGCTTATTCGAGGTTCTAGAGATGTTGACGTAGCTAAAGAGGGACTAATAGAAAAATTCAAACTTACTGAAATTCAGGCACAGGCCATTTTGGATATGCAACTGCGCCGATTGGCAGCCCTAGAACGACAAAAGATCGAAGACGAACTTAAAGATATCATCAAAACGATCAAGAAGTACGAGGGTATCCTTATTTCCCCCGGTAAGATCATGAAAATTGTTAGAGACGAGTTAGCTGAAATAAAAGAAAAATACGGTGACAAGAGAAGAACCAAAGTAGTCAAGGGCAGGGCAGGTGAGATCAGCGAAGAAGACTTAGTGGTTGAACAAGAATGTATAGTTACTATTTCTAAAAGCGGCTATATCAAACGCATGAAGGAAAATGTCTACCGCACGCAAGGGAGAGGAGGAACCGGTATTTCAGGCTCCACGCTTAAAGAAGAGGACCAAGTAAAATTGATACGGTCTTGTTCCACACATGATTGGGCTTTGCTCTTTACTAACACCGGTAAGGTATACAAAATGAGAGTTTGGGAAATTCCTGAATATTCAAGAAAAGCTAAGGGAACTCCTATTGTGAACTTTTTAAGCATTCCTCAAAAGGAAAAAATAGAAGCCTTTTTAACTGTAACTAACGATGGTATGGAATCAAAAAAAGGTTATGTTTTCTTTGCCACTAAAAAAGGTAAGGTCAAAAAAACTGAAATGGAGCAGTATGAAAACATCAGGTCTTCCGGAATTATTGCCATTAATCTAAGCAAAGGAGATTCTTTGGTTTTTGCAGGTTTAACAACGGGGATGGATAATATCTTACTCACTACTTCAGCGGGACAGTCGATCAAGTTTAAAGAAAAAAACGTCAGATCAATGGGAAGAACTGCCAGCGGTGTGACAGGGATTAAGCTTAAAGATGATAAGGACCACGTTGTCGGTGCCATAACCATCCCTAAAAACGGTAAGGGATTGTACTTGGTGGTAGTTTCAGAAAAAGGTTTTGGTAAAAAGACATCCTTGGAAGAATACAAGTTGCAAAATAGAGGTGGTTCCGGAATACTAACTTATAAACCCAGTGATAAAACCGGTAGGCTAGTTTCTGCCCGTGAAATCAATGAAAATATTAAAACAGATGCCTTGATCGCTACACAGAGCGGTATGGTTATCAGGGTTGATACTAAGCAAATTACCAAGCTTGGTCGTGCCACCTTAGGTGTCAAACTCATTAAGATCAAAGCCAACGACAGTGTCACTTCCGTAGCCTTGGTCGCAGATGATGAATAAGCCACTATTTACCCAATTTATTAATGAGCGTTGATGATCTAATAAAAATAGAAACGGCCTTTTGGGATAATGGAATTAATTTGATAGCAGGAGTTGATGAAGTGGGTAGGGGAGCATTAGCTGGTCCTATGGTTGTTTCCGCTGTCATCATCAACAAAGAACACCTTTCTAATTTACAGGGATTATCCCTGGAACTGCATCCTTACCTAGAAGTAAAAGATTCAAAATTACTATCAGCAAAGAAAAGGGAGTATCTTAGTGAATTTTTACTAAATGAGCTAATATCTTACTCAATATACGAAATTAGTCATGAGCAAATCGACCGGTTAGGCATAATGCCCTGCACGCAAATAGCATTTTCCAAAGCTATAAAAAAATTACCTATCAGACCCGATCATGTTTTCACCGACACATTTGAAATAGAGAACTTAGCTGTACAATCGCAGACAAACATTAGAAGGGGAGATAATAAGAGTATCACCATTGCAGCTGCATCAATAGTGGCCAAGGTGTATAGAGACCGTCTTATGGTAGAACTGCACGAGAAGTTTGAGAAGTACAAAGTCTATGGCTTTCATAGACATAAGGGATACGGAACTGAATTTCACAGGAAAATGATAAAAAAACACGGTCGTTCGGATATTCACAGAAAAACCTTCCGGGTTAAGTAATAAATAATAGTATTTGGTATTACAAGAGGGAAGTGACCCTTTCTTCTTCAGTTTTACTCTTAGCTACAGCCTTGATATCCTTATGGTATTTCTTATGTGTCTCTTTAAGCTGTCTATTTGTGACATGTGTGTATATTTGCGTTGTTGCCACGTTCGAATGTCCTAAAAGTTCCTGGACACTCCTCAAATCGGCTCCTTCTTTAAGCAAACCGGTAGCAAAAGTGTGTCTGAGTGTATGAGGTGTAACGTCTACGGACACTCCAGCTCTAGTGGTATACTTTTTTACTAATCTCTGAATACTGCGCGGTGTTAGCCTTAATGATTCACCTTCAAAATCATCCTGATCCATTTTTTTACCTGAGTATCTTATAAAAAGCGGCAGGAAATTATCATTTCTGGTAGCCAGATACCTGTTAATCCAATCCACAGCGCCGGGGCTTAAATATACTGTTCGTACTTTTCTTCCTTTACCCAGAACAGTAAACTCACCTGTTTTTAAATTAACATCATCTACATTTAAAGAGACTAGTTCCGAAACTCGCAAACCTGTACTAAATAAAGTTTCCAAAATTGCCCGGTCTCTCATGCCCGTTCGCTTGTTAAGATCCTGCACCTCAAACAGTCTGGCAAGTTGCTCCTCATTGAGTACTTTCGGCAGTGTCTCTTCGGTCTTACCTAAAACAATTTGTTCCGGCGGCAGGACCTCTATTTCCTCATCAACTACCAAATACTTGAGAAAAGCTCTAAGAGCAACTAAGAAAGTGTTCTGCGTGGACCTTTTAAATTCTTTTTGGGATTTAGTACTGATTCTTCGATTAAGATTCACACGATATTTTTTCACTAGCTCTGAGTCTATCTCTTTTAGCTTTATTTCTTCCTTCTGCAAATATGATTTGGCCCAAACAAGAAAATCGTGCAGATAAAAATCATACATCCTGATAGTATTCTGAGAAAGATTTCTGTCAATCTCACAATACTCCAAATATTTTATCAAGATCTCGTCCATACTAGAATTTAAGGTTACTTTACTCATATGTCTAATAAAAACTTCTTAGAAGCGTCTCTAGAGCCTTACAAGTACTTTTGACTCTAATAACAGCAAAATATACCACTTAGACTCTTGATCTGAGTTAATTATACATAATTTTTTACCTTAATGGCCGCAATTTTTATATATTCACCATAAGAAGTCGGGGAGTAGTATGTCTCTCAAAGACATGGTGATAAAAAGTAAGTCTATCTTCTAGGAGGGAGGTGTCACAGATCCATTTTTAAATAAAATGCGACGGAATAGGCTTGTATAAAATCATCTAGGCAAATTTAATAGGTAATACATGTGAATTAATCTTAACTTTGCTGCACGATTTAAATTCATTTTTTTCCTCTATAATTTGTGAGGTAGGGTGCTTGACCCGCCGGTATATGCGATGTCGTATAATGTATATTTAACGACATCGCAAATGGTTTTTTGTTTGTCATCCACTTTCCGTATCTATTACAGTAGGAAAGAGGTAAAGGAGAGAGGGATGGTTGGAGATGTCTAAATAAGTTGTGATTATTCCCTTTTTAATTACTAATTAATATAAATTTCTGACATTGTACTCTTAGTTTAAAAATAATAACTTTTCTTTTTCCGGGACAAGCTACAGATTGTTTATCCACACTCCTCCACCCAATGTGTGACATATCTACATTTTCTTTTCATCAAAGCTCTTATGATATTGAACACTAATAATCCCCAATACATATTAGTGTAATTAAGCAAACATATGTCAATGTTACTGCAACCATGATTAGCATAACGTGACAATCCTACCAAAATATATTAATAAGCCCTATAGTGTTGTCACTCAGCACTATAGGTTGCTGAACTTCGGGTTTCCTTAGCTCCCCTCTCCCCTTTTTCGTATTGTTACTAAAAGAATAAGTTACCTATGGATTGAAAAAAAATAATAAAATTAAAAATAAAACAGAAATTATTAAATGTTCCGTAATCAATCTTTTATTAACTACGTTTTTTAAATGAGCTTCAACGTAACTTACTCCGAACATCAAAACAGAAGAAATAAAAATAGCTCTTAAAAAAGTTTCCGTGGGAAAAAAGGAAACCGAAATGCCAGCTAAGGAAACAACAAAGATACCTAAACCCAAGATAGAAACTATTTCCCCCTTGTTATACTTTTTCACATCCTGGTTATATTTTAATGACCAAGTCAAATAAATGAAAAATAATAAAGTCACCAACCCTGCCAAAGCCGTTTCTAATAAAGGGTTGAGAGACATTTTAAATATTCCTGCCAACAACGGTATGGCGATAACCACCATTAGTATCTTACTCCAAGTAATGGCAACCCTGTGTAGGGGAATAACCTCTTCCCTACTCTCGACAACTAAAAAAACATTATTCACCAAAGAGATCAAATAAAAGATTATTGTGAACATCAACAAAGAAAGTATCCTGAAAGTTTGGCTTAAGTTGGGAAAGAATATTAGGGACAAATAAACTCCCACAACTAAAAAAGCCGGGAGAATGCCGGTGATGAGCATATTTAGCAAATTACTATTTGGGCGATGGGCAATATAGGAAGAGATATAAACCAGTGCCAGCATAAACAGCACGGTACTCAGTCCCCGCTCACCACTTAGGATAAAAAAATAATAGAACAGAGCCAAAAACATGAGGGACTGAATTAAATATTTGTGCCTTTTTTCTAAACTTACTTTCATTCCTCACTCATAACCAATTTAAAGTAGCAGAGAGCCATTGCTACACCATCATTTGCATCATCAGGCTTAATAATTGTCCTGATACCCAATTCTTTCTTCACCGCTTCCTGCATTTCCTTTTTATCAGAACGGCCGTAACCAGACAAAACTTTTTTGGCTTGTAGGGCAGTATATTCAACTATAGGGACGTTGTTACGGGCTGCCACCAGCATAGAAATCCCTCTCGCCTGCCCCACACTCATAGCTGTTTTTACATTAGTGTTAAAAAACAATTTTTCGATAACAATAAGTTCAGGACTAAATTCCTTAGCAACGTCGTTTAGATTGGTATATAAAACATTCAAACGTTTCTGCATTTCCAAGTCAGGGTGTGTTCTAATAACACCGTGATCTTTAAGTATCGCTCTCTTCTTGGTTAGTTTAAGAACACCATAACCCATGCTGGCCGTTCCCGGATCAATACCTAAAACGATCATCTCGTTTCAGTTTTCTTCAGTAAATTTGTAATTATGATAAACATCTTGTACGTCATCCCGGTCTTCAAGAGTTTCAATAAGCACGTCAACCTTTTTAGCATTTTCCTCCTCATCAAGCTCTATAAAAAAAGTGGGTCTTTTGTTTTCAGTATCGAAGATATAGAAAGTGCTGCCCTTTGCACCTAAGTTACCACCAGATTTCACAAAAATATTACGAATTTCAGAAACCGATCTATTGGCATTGTCTGTCAGACACGAGACCATCATGGCGCCGCCTTCCGGGCCGAAACCTTCGTAAATTGCCTCCGTATATTTTTCGCCTTCTAATTCCCCGGTCCCCTTTTTTATTGCCCTTTCAATATTATCTTTGGGCATTCTTGCCCCTTTAGCTTTTTGGATGGCTAAACGCAAAGAGGAATTTGCATCAGGGTCTCCCCCACCCTCTCTGGCAGCGACAATGACTAATCTACTAATTTTGGAAAATGCCTGGCTCCTTTTGGCGTCGTTAATACTTTTCTGCCTTTTAATATTATGCCACTTTGAGTGCCCGCTCATATTCGCTATCTTACCACATTGACAAATGTTTATTTTTTGGTATTTTCGTACCTATGCAAGCTAATGTGCAAAGTCTAAGCAAGAAAGCAATTGAATCGGCTCTGAATAAAGACTGGGGGACTGCCGTCGAATATAATGAGCTAATCCTAGAAATATTTCCGGATAATAAAGATGCAAAAACTAGGTTAGGACTTGCTTACATCAAAACAAAGAATTTTTCCAAGGCTAAAAAGATTTTTAAGGAAATATTAAAAGACGACCCTATTAATCAAGTCGTCTTAAAAAACTATGAACTGGCTTCCAATAAAAATACCGGTGGACAAAGCAATACTGAGATTACCAGCAGTACTAAGGCTTTCCTTAAAGAGCCTGGTACCACCAAGCAGATTGAAATCAATACAACTAAAAATATTCTATCAAAGCTGGAACCGGGACAGGCCCTTGAGCTAAAATTTTCCAAAATGAAACTGGCTTTTTTAATAAAAGAAGGTAAAGCCGAAATTGGATTCATACAAGATCAAACAGCAAAGGCGTGTTACAAAGCCAAAAAAAATGAACTTTTTATTGAGGCGAATGTCATTAAAACCAACGAGTATCATGTAACCATACTCCTAAAGTGCAGAAAGCCAATATTTAAATCTGAAAAACAGCAAGAAAAACCCTTCATGAGAAAAGGTCTTATCAAAGAACCGGAGACCAAAATACCCGAACTGGAAAACGAAAGAGAATAATAAATTAAATCAAATCATCTTCCTCAATATTTACTTTTGTAGTCTTTGTTTCTTTCTCCTCTTTCTCTCTCCCTATACTTTTCTTTTTAGGAGCCGGCGGGGTGCCTGAAGTCTTCCGATAGTTTTTAACTGGAGGCTTTTCCTTTGCCGAGGCGATCTTTTTTTCCGGTTTTTTTTGTACTGGCTCCTCCTTTTTTTCCAGCTTTTTGGTTTGTTCCCTGGGCTTAGCCTTTTTAGGAGCAGCCGCTTTTAGAGGCTTGGGATTCGCGGTAGCTTTAGGTTCTGCTCTCATTTCCCTTTTCTCTTCCACACCCTCTTCTTTACTTTCCCTTCTTTTAGTACGGAACCCCTCCACCACATCTATAGTGGCAAAAGGAGCATCCAAGTTATCTACCGGCAGC
>VAPA010448692.1_pt1 | contig 28881 bp, 30 predicted proteins | sample 3395041 | NCBI WGS metagenome assembly VAPA01 (sample SAMN08290432, study PRJNA428436) | hydrothermal vent metagenome | isolation source: Deep-sea hydrothermal vent chimney | place: Indian Ocean: Southwest Indian Ridge | depth 1973 m m
AAGATACAAATCCCCTCTTTCATGCCTGATGATAGACATAGATCACTTTAAAAAAATCAATGACGAATACGGCCATCATACAGGGGACTCTGTTTTACATGAAATAGCGGAAATAATAAGAAAGACTTTCAGAGAAACAGATATAGCGGCAAGATGGGGCGGCGAGGAGTTCGCTGTACTGCTACCCCAGACAAACAAGGAAGCCGCTTCACAGACCGCTGTAAGAATACTTGAAAGAATCTCACATTACAAATTCCCGGACATTCCCGATAAAAAGATTACTGTAAGCATAGGTATTGCCTGTGCGCCCGACCCCTCCATTAATGACGGCGAACAGCTCGTTAATGCGTCTGACCTCGCCATGTACGAAGCAAAAAAGAACGGAAGAAACAGGATAGCGGTATCTTAAGATTAAAACCATACATATTCCCCGGTTTATTTAAGAGAACAAATGGCGGAAAACATTGACAAACAGAGCAGAACAACGGGGTTGTTCTGTCATCTCGGGGCTTTCGCCGGATACCTTATCCCGCTCGGGAATATCATCGCGCCTCTAATTATATGGCTGGTCAAAAAAGAAGAAATGCCTTTTGTTGAAGACCAGGGAAAGGAATCTCTTAATTTTCAGATATCCATGACCATATATTTTATTTGCTCTGCCCTTCTGTATATAGTGGTGATCGGTATTGTTCTTATGTTCAGTCTGGTAGTCTTTAACATTGTCATGGTTATTATAGCTGCTGTTAAGGCAAATAAAGGTGAGAAATACCGCTACCCTCTGACTATAAGATTTATCAAATAAGGGCATATCCTATTTTTTGGCTCAGACTTGTTTATCCCAATTCTGTTACCGGCGCTTTCACGATAAGAGTAAAAATCAAAATGTAAAATACAAAATTAAGGAAGTTATATATTATAAAAATTTTCAATAATTTTATTTTTTTGTATTTAATTTTTAATTTATCATATTTCATGACTTAAATACCGGTCTCCCCCGTCAGGAAAAACAACCACCACCGTACCCTCCTGTATTCTCTCGGCCAGCTGTAAAGCCGCAACTACAACAGCGCCGGATGAATGTCCTACAGGTAATCCCTCGGATAAAATTATTTTTTTTACCATATCATATGCTTCCTCTGTATTAACATAAATCGTTTCATCCGGGAAATCAGGGTCATATATCCCGGGAATTATGGAACTCTTCATATATTTAAGTCCTTCAATCCCGTGCATCGCATCGTCAGGCTGAATCGCTATAACCCTTATTTCAGGATTAAACTCCTTCAACGCCTTTCCGGTACCCATTACGGTTCCGGCTGTTCCAACTGAAGCGAGGAAATGAGTGATCCTGCCTTTTGTCTGTTCTATAATCTCCGGTCCGGTATTAAGGTAGTGGGCTTTCCAGTTAGACGGATTATTATATTGGTCAGGCATATAGTATTTATCAGGGTCATTCTGATAAATCTCTTTTGCAAGATTTATTGCACCGTCTGAACCTTCAAACTCGCTGGAGTAGACGATCTCGGCGCCAAACCCTGATATTATCCTTTTTCGTTCCAGGCTCGCATTTTTCGGCAGAACAATTCTGACCCTGTACCCCTTAACAGCGGCAATCATGGCATAGGCTATGCCTGTATTGCCCGATGTTGAATCAAGAATAATTTTATCATGCGTCAGCAGGCCCTCTTCCTCAGCATCTTTTATCATCTGAAAAGCCGCCCTGTCTTTAACTGATCCTCCGGGATTATACCTTTCAAGTTTCGCATATATTTTTATATTTTTATTAATTTGTTTTGTAATTTTGTGCAGGCAGAAAAGAGGTGTTTTGCCTATTGTATCCAGTATGTTACTGCCGACTGTATCGATAAATTTCATAAGTAAAAACAGTGTCAGTTTTCAGTGCTTGTGCAGGTGATTAGTGCCAGTAAAGTCTTTTTACTGACACTGACACTAGAAACTGACACTTTTTTTGACACATGCACTGCTGTTCTAGTTAAAAAGTTCCGTGCTCAAATACCTCTCGCCTGTATCAGGAAAAATCACGACTACTTTTTTCCCTTCTCCCAGTTCTTCAGCCACTCTCATGGCTGCAAAAAAATTTGCTCCTGATGATATACCGCAGAGGATTCCCTCTTTCTTAATAAGTGCTCTAGCTGTCTCAAATGCATCATTATCAGAAACCTGCATGATTTCATCTATGACGTCCCTGTTGAGTACCCCGGGGATAAACCCTGCTCCTATTCCCTGAATCCCGTGCAGTCCGGGTTTACCGCCTGACAAAACCGGGCTTTTTGATGGTTCAACAGCAACTATCCTTACATGTTTCCCGGCTTTTTCTTTAAATATCTCCCCAACCCCTGTAATTGTTCCGCCTGTGCCGATCCCGGCAACAAATGCATCCGGCAGGCCGGTCTGTTTTATAATCTCAATGGCTGTTGACCTTCTATGCGCCTCGGGGTTTGCCGGATTTTTAAACTGCTGCGGTTGAAAATATCCCCTGGTTTCAGCCAGGGACTGTGCTTTCTCGACCGCTCCGATCATATCTCTGGACCCTTCAGTCAAAATTAACTCCGCCCCAAAAGCCTTTAACATATTTCTTCTTTCGATGCTCATTGTTTCAGGCATCGTAAGCACCAGTTTATACCCCTTTACCGCACAAACAAAGGCCAGGCCAATGCCTGTATTGCCGGATGTAGGTTCAATAATTGTATCACCGGGTTTAATCTTGTTCTGCTTCTCTGCTTCCTCTATCATTGACTGGCAGATCCTGTCTTTGATAGAGCCGCAGGTATTAAAGAACTCAATTTTAGCAAAAACTGAAGCTGAACCTTTTTTTGCTGTTTTATTTATTTTTACCATGGGAGTATTCCCGGTCAGCTCAAGTACTGAATCAACAGGCTCTGAATAAAAGAATGGTTTTTTCATTTTTTTTAAATAAACACTACAGCTATAAAGAAATATTATACATATCCGTTATGCTTGCAGTCTGCACTATAAATAAACTATTTCTTCCTGTTGCTTATAATAATATATCCTGAATACAGGATTAACACACCTCCGAGCAATGATTTAACCCCGGGGAACTCATGTAAAAAAATAAGCGCCAGCAATACCGCACCAACAGGTTCAAAATATCCAAGGATTGAAGCCTCGTGCGCCTTTACACTCTTTAGCCCATCTACATAAAGAAGGGGCGCAACAGTTGAATGGACCAGACCCATTATTAAAACATACAATAGTGATTTTAATGAAATATTTATATCGAGCACAAACGGTAAAAGCAGCAGCGAAACAACAATATTTTGAAAAAACACGATAAAGAGTGCTGAATATCTGGTAACTATCTTTCTAACAATTAAAATGGTCCATGCGTATGCAAAACCTGACAGAACACCGGCTATAATGCCTGCGCTTTCATTGCCAGCTAAAGCTAATCTTCCGTCAGAAGCCTGGCCCCTGAGTATCATCCACAACCCAAAAGACGAAAGCACTATCGCTATCCAGGTTATCTTATGAATTTTTTCCCTCAAAAATATTGGGGCTATTAAAGCAACAAATATGGGGGCAGTATAGTGTGTAAGCACAGCATTGGCTATTGTTGTGTGAGTAAAAGCAAAATAAAAAAAATACATATTTACAAGAAAACAGATCGGGGTAAGCAGAAGAAGAAGTGTATTTTTTTTATCGTTATCAGGTCTTTTCTGTTTTTTCAGTCGGCCTTTTGCTAACAATAAAAGAGACTGCAGTAAGCCCGCGAACAGAGCAGGGTAAAATATATTGCCGACGGTCGGAAGTCCGGTTTTTCTTACAAATATCCCGAGTGAACTCCATATAAGGATAGCTATAATTATTTTTAGATAACCCATTTTGCCTGTTACTTAATATTTGAAAAATTTGTTAAAGTGCCCTTCCGGATAATTCAGGTCTTTTAACGGAGTTACTTTCAAAAAACTGCCTTTAAGGGGTTTTGAAAGTAGTTATTTATTTGAACTTTCCCTTAAATCTTAAACTTGTTCTTCAGGGCCTTTTCAACCATATCCGGAACCAGACCGGTAACAACGCCTCCGAATGAAGCTACCTCTTTAACCATGGTAGAAGACAGAAAGGTATATTCTTCACTCGGCATCATAAAGACAGTCTCAATATTTGCATTAAGGCGTCTGTTCATAAGAGCCATCTGAAGTTCATATTCAAAATCCGAGACCGCCCTGAGACCGCGTATTATCGCTATGCTCTCTTTGCTTTTTGCATAATCTACAAGCAGTCTGTTAAAGTCCCCTACGCTTGCACCTTTGAAACCTTTTACCGATTCTCTTATCAGTTCAAGCCTTTCCTCGATTGGAAATAAGGGTTCTTTCTTCTGACTCGGGGCAACAGCAATTATTACCTTATCAAAAATCTTCAGTGTTCTTTGAACCAGATCTATATGTCCGTTCGTTATAGGGTCAAATGTGCCGGGGTATATCGCAATCTTACTCAATGTTAAACCTCCTTGTCTATAAATATACCAATTATCATTGCTAAATTAATATTTATTAATTGAGTGGTCACGCCTTCGGGCAAGCCCGCCAAAGGACGGGCAAGCACAATGTAAGGAATTGCTATTATCACATTCGCTCTCTTACATTCGCTGTGCATTTGATGTTCCCTTCGGGAACCTGAATGTAAGGACTAAATTATTTTAATTGTATACGCCCGCCTTCGGCTCCCTATACATTTAGTGATAATAACCATTTTTACCTGAATTCTTTATACAGGCTCAGTACCGAGTCACCATATGCGTACTCTTTCTCTTTGTATAAATTGCCGGATCTTTCCGGTAATTGCTTCTTGGCAAAATGTTCTGCTATAAGAATGCCTTCCTTTTTCAGAACATGATATTTGCCAATAGCAGATAAAGCGTACACTATTTCATCATTATGATATGGAGGATCCAGAAATATTATATCAAAAGTCATCAGATTCAGGTGTGCCCATTCAATAAACGGCAAAGCTTTCTTTGTTACTATTCTAGCCCTCTCTGTAAACCTGTATTTATTAACAAGCCCGCTTATTTTTTTAGATCTGCTCCTGTTCGCCTCAACAAAGACCACATCCGCAGCCCCCTGGCGCAGGGCTTCAATGCCGACAGCCCCTGTCCCTGCATAAAGGTCAAGAAAATACGTATTGCTGATACAGGTCCGTACAATGTTAAACAGGGCTTCTCTTACCTTGCCTGTAGTAGGTCTTAAAGGTTTCTGCCGTGATATGCTGCTTCTTGAAATTTTCGCACTCTGTTTCATAATATTTACCCCGTTAGAAAACTGTTCATAAAATATAAAACCGATTGAGGTCAATTTTTGTCTTTTGGAATCTGAAAACGATCCGTTAAGGAAGTTCATGACGTCTCGTCTGTCCATACTCTTTTCGTATTGTAACCTTTTTAGCGGCAAACCTAAAAATCTTACCTGAAAGTGCTATAATTTTATTTAATTTAAACTTAAAAAACCGGTGGATCAGGCCGGGTCCCCGGCAGTTCTTTCAGGAAAGAGTGTTTAGAAAATATGATGGGAGGATGAAATTAAAAACTCTGATATTCACTGCTACTGCATTAATAATAGCAGTGTCTCTCTGTGTCCTATATTCCCGTAAAGAAGGCAAAACATATTTTGCCGCTTCTGTGGCTGAAGATTACAGTAACGACAGGGTAAAAAGTAACACGTTAAAAATGAGAAATATGGATATACAGGCTAACCTCAAAAAAACGGTCAATATGCTCTCAAAAACAATAGGTTCACGCGGCTACATGCAGACTGAAGCGCTTGAGAAGACTTCTCATTATATTTCTTCTGAGCTGGAAAGTTACGGTTATAATATATCTTTTCAGCCCTATGAATTTCAGGGCAACACTTACAAAAATATATCTGCCGGGATTACAGGGCAAAAAAAACCTGAAAAAATCCTGGTAATAGGCGCCCATTATGATACAGTTACCGGCACCCCGGGAGCAGATGATAATGCCAGTGGAATCGCCGGTCTGCTTGAGCTTGCAAGACTGCTTGCCGGGAACTCCTTTGACAGGACAGTCCGGTTTGTTGCATTTACTCTTGAAGAACCGCCATTGTTCAGAAGCAGGTTTATGGGGAGTGATATATACGCCCGGAGCCTTAAGAAAAATGGAGAGGACATAGACGGAATGATATGCCTTGAAATGATAGGGTACTTCACAGACAGGGCAGGGAGTCAGCTTTTTCCCCTTCCCTTTTTCAGATGGATCTATCCTGAGCAGGGGAATTTCATAATGTTTGTAAGCGACTTTACATCAAAAAAATTTTTGTTGCGCGTAAAAAATGGTTTCAAAAAAGGCTCTGCCCTCCCTGTAGAGTCAATATCTGCAATTTCTCTGATCCCGGGAATTGATTTTTCCGACCACAGATCTTTCTGGGCATCCGGCTATAAGGCTTTAATGGTTACGGATACCGCTTTTTACAGAAACCCTAATTATCACGAATCCGGAGACCTTCCTGAAACACTCGATTACACACGCATGGCAGAAGTAGTGCTCGGGCTTAAATCAGCGATAGAAGAACTTGCGGGCTTAAAAGACAGTAAGAAGCAGTGAAAGTGTAAACAAAAAAAGTGTCAGTTTCTAGTATCTGTGTCAGAACAATCAGTGCAAGTTTTTAGTGTCAGTGCCGGTAAAAAGACTTTTCTGACCCCTGATCCCCGAACCCTGACCCCTGCTTACTGGCAGGCCCATAATTATTTGCTCTTCTCCTGTTCTCTTTGCTCTTAGCTATCATGTTTTTCGGAAGGGTAACGGTGACGATGCCCGTTTCGTCTAAAGGTTACGCTGTTCGGTTTTTTTACGTTACCGCTGCACCTAACCGATATGGGCTTCGTAACCCTGACCGTTTATTCTTCTTAACCCGCAACTTTTCTACTAACTTAGTGTCAGTTTTTTGTGTCAGTGTCAGTGAAAAGATTTTACAGACACTAATCACTTACACATACACTGCTTTTTTACTGTCACTAATCACTTACACTGGCACTGTTTTAGGAATTTTTACACCAAATCATCGCGGGTCAATGTAGTAACTGTATTTGAATCCTTATGAATATCTATTTTACTGCACCACCTGTGGTTATATGGAAGCCCCCAGACATTCAGAGACTTTAAAGTTTCCAGTCCGCTCGTTTCGAGCTTCCGTTTCATACGCAAAAACAGCCTCGCTTCACAGTCAGCATCTGCCCCGGCACGATGCGGCCACTCATTAATAATTTTATACCTGTCCAGCAAATAGTCAAGGCGGTGATATGGAAAATCAGGATGCATGCGTCTCGCAAGCTTTAATGTGCACAGTGCATAATGTGACAGATCAGTGCCCAGACGCTGAAATTCATACCGCATAAATCTCATATCAAAAGGGGCGTTGTGAGCGATCAGCACGGTTCCGCGTATAAACCTGGCGATTTGCCACGCAACATCCTCAAAAACAGGCGCATTCTCTACCATCCAGCTCTTAATACCGTGAAAAATCGTATTCGTTATTATAACCTCAGGATTTATCAGTGTCTCGAATTTATCGATAATCCTGCCGTTTTTTATTTTTGTCATGCCGATTTCACAAATCCGGTCAAATCTGGATATCCCGGTCGTTTCAACATCAATCACAACAAATGTAAGGTCTTTAAACGGCCTGTTCACACTATCATCCTTAATTTTTTTTAAAATTTACTCTGGATTATATTAACTATTGGATAACGGTATCGTCAAATAGCTGCTTAATCATGCATATGCATGGAAACAAGCTAAAGGGTTTTTACCTTCTTACTCGCCGCTATGAAATTATCAAGAAGCCAGGGGTTAAAATCAGTGCCGGCGCCCTCCTTAAGCATCCCTATTATCGCGGGAACCTCATAAGCGGTCCGATACGCCCTTTTGGTCCTCAGGGCATCATATACATCGGCTATAGCAACGATCTGGCTGATCAAATGCTGCTTTCTGGTCTTTACTTTGGTTTCGGGATATCCTCTCAGGTCATATTTCATATGGTGTTCATAGGCTGCGATTACAGCAATTTTTGACACATCAGGCAGAGTGCTCAGGTAAATTGCCCCGTAGACCGGATGCAGTTTAATCGCACGCCATTCATCTGCTTCTAGAGCCGATTCTTTCTCAATGATCTCCTTTGGAACAAACAATTTGCCCACGTCATGGAGCAGGCCGGCAAGACCAGCATCGTGAAGGGCCTCACCTTCAAGTCCCAGGGCCTCTGCCTGAAAAATGGTTAGTAAGGCAACATTGGTTTCATGTACATAGGTGTATGCGGAATGAGTTTTAACAGGGCTTAATCTGTGAAGCACATTTGCCTCTCTTTTAAGCGCAAGTATAAAACCCCCCACTACATCTTCAATGCCCCGTATATCGAGCCTGCGAAACCTGGAAACGCCTTCATATACCTCGCTGACCTTTGCGATACTTTCATTCATCATCGCTGAGAGGTCCCCTTCCGCCCTGTACCTGACCTCAAGCATACCTACAGCTATATTGGGACTTGACTGCACAGAAGTTTCTCTTAATGCCAGCGCAGATATAAAGTTCATAATTTCTTCCAGACTTACCCCTTTTTTTATAATTACTCTTTCTATTCCTTTTATCCTGAGTCTTTTTATAAATCTGAATAAGTGGTCTCCAATGTCGGATACCGGAGATTCTTTATAAATAAGACTGTCCGCAAGCAGAGTAAGCATAAAAGAATCATCTACAAAAAGGTCTTCTGTTAAAGCAAGGATCTTTTTTGAAAATTCCTCTACAGCCGGATGTTTTCCTGAATATAAAGAACAGTTTGAAATTGCAGCAACAATATAGGACAGGAAATCCGAAAGCATCTTCTTCTCAGACATTCCAGTCTCCCGCAAGTAATTTCTGTGCCAATTTTCTTGCCTCCTCATCCCTTGATACAAGTGCGATATCAAGAATACTTCCAGCTTTTTCAAATGGATAGTTCACAAGGCTCCTTATAATTTCCATCCTGATCTCGTGAAACGCTTCTTTATAAAGAAAAGATCTTGCATTAAAAAGCTTTTTCAGCGGATCAATGGCGCCAGGTTCTCCTGTTTTTCCGAGGGCGTTAACAGCCAGAAGCTTATAATGCAGTTCCGAGCCGAGAATATCCGGTTTTTTGAGCACTTCAATAAGAAGAGGCACTGCTTCTTTTAACCTGTATGCACCGCAAAGCCTGATGGCCTGTTCTTTAAGTTCCGGGTCATTCCCTTTTAGAAAGATCCTGAGATGGGAAAATGCATCTGGCGCACCCAAATGAACCAGTGTCTTTAATGCTTCACTGCAGACTTTTTTGTTTTTGTGTTTTGTGAGAGCGCTGATTTTTTTTATATACTCTTTCCCATCGCACTCCCGTATCAGGTAAACCATATTTCTTACTACAAACCACCGCTCATCATCAAGCCTGCTTACGGCCTCCTGTACAACATCTCTGCCCAGCATACTTAAAATGGAAAGATAAAATTTTCTTTGTGATGAACGTTCCTCCACGTTTAAGGCATCAAACAAGGGGGTTATCAGGTTGATTTTAAGGACCCTCGCCAGCTTGAGCGCCGCTCCTCTCTTATCTCTTCCCCATATATTGAAAACCTCCAGAATCTTTAAGGTAAACTGCTCCGAACGAAAATAGTACTCCATCATGCCTGAAATCTCGTCTTTTGAGTGCCCCGTAATCATCTGTGAATATATAGTGTTATATATATGAAGTGCCTCCTCAAATCTGCCCGTTTCAAGAAATATATCGGTAAGCTCTGTCACCCTGGTAAGCAGTTTAAGGAGATCTTCACGTTTTATTTTTTTAAAATCTATCAGGTCAAGGATAACATCGGAAAATGAGCTGTCAAGAGCTACGGTGGAGATAGCCTCCCTGACCTGTTGTAATAAAACTGGGCTATCAACCGTCTCGGCTTTGAGCATTTTTTCAAGGTCCTTCTGGTACTGCTCGCCTACAAACTCCCCGAACTGGTCCTCTTCAAAGAGCTTCATCATATTTTCGTTAATCTCAATATCATCAACATGGGTGCTCCCCTTATAAAGCATTTCTTTAACGCTCTCCCGTTTCTTAACTCCGGAGAACTTGTCAATAAAGTTTCTCAGACTTTCAGGTAAAACAGACTGTTTCTGGAAAATCTGTATCATTCTTTCCACATCTTCAGGAGTAAGTTCCTCAAGCAGTTCTTCGGTCTCTTTCTCATTTAGCGCCTGATGTTTAACCGCCCTTGAAAGAAACTGTTCCTTGACACCTGGGCTGAGATTTTCAACAAGCGTCATAAACCTGTTCAGGGAATCCTTTTTCAGACCCTTACTGCCTTTTTTACTCAGGTATGTTGTTATAACCCTGTCGTATCCTTCTTTTGTATCTGTTTTGCCTGAAGAACTGCTGCTCAGAATATTGGCTACATTTTCCGGTGGTATCTTAAATAGAACGCTCTCTGCCGCCCCGTCTGCGAGAGTCCCTTCCATCATGCCGTAAACATAGTCTTCCCAGACAGCCTGCCCCGAGACTTTTGATTCCTTCTGAGCCCCCTCAACAAATCTGAGTTTGGAAACATCGAGTGGCGAAAATCTTATGTGTTTCAGTTCCTTGCACTCTTTAAGGTCTATTAGCGCCTGTCCTGTCGGGAGGTCCTTATCAGTAATAAGCGTATGCAAATTTAATACTTCCTTCTCCTCCAGCCCCGAGTAAAAAGTGATAGCAGATATCCCTTTTTCGTGAAGAGCGGTTGAAAATTCAATAAAAACCGGATTTTTTCTGTCCAGCGTATATTCGTCAACCATAAGTACGTCCTTTGCAACACCAAGGGTTATGGTGCTTCTTAGCTCAAAAAGCTTTTTAAGTAAACCATATGCACCTTTTATGGACCTCTGTGTTATGGGATGCTCAGGTGGATACAGCCCAACGCTTCTCCGTGATATGTTGAGCTCTATAACTGCATCAGAAAGCAGTTTCGCATCAATAGGCAGTTTTTTCTTTTGGTCTTCTTCCTTCACAGAACCCTTCCATGAACAATACTTAACCAGAGTAAAAAGACGTGTTTATACGGATGGTATATCTTTATCCTGAATTTTATATCCGTCCGGCTGCTTAATAGTGAAAAAACCGGGCAGGACTTCTGACTAATAATAAACATCGCTTACGGACTCTCAATCAGGGGGAGCTTTGACAGCGCCTCTTTTATCTTCTCCTCGGGGTAATCATAGTCCTTCAGCTTTCCCTCGATGAAATCGGCATAAGCCTGAAGGTCGAGATAACCGTGGCCGCTTAGATTAAAGAGTATGGTCTTTTCTTTTCCCTCTTCCCTGCATAGCTCTGCCTCATCTACCGCTGCTTTTATAGCATGTGCAGTTTCAGGGGCGGGGATTATGCCTTCTATGTTTGCAAATTTCAGCGCCGCCTCAAACACCGGGGTCTGATGATATGATTTTGCCTCTATCAAACCGTCATGGTAAAGCTGGCAAACGAGCGGGGAGCCCGCATGATACCTGAGCCCCCCGGCATGAATGCCGGGCGGGATAAAATCATGTCCTAGAGTATACATCATTAAAAACGGCGTCAATCCGGCAGTGTCTCCGAAATCGTATCTGAATTCGCCCTTTGTAAGCGTAGGGCATGACGCTGGCTCTACGGCAATTACCCTGATATTCTTACCGTTTATCTTATCGTGCAGAAAAGGAAAACTTATACCTGCCAGATTGCTCCCTCCACCGCAGCAGCCTATAATAATGTCCGGATACTCACCAATAAGCTCAAACTGTTTTTTTACCTCCTGCCCGATTACGGTCTGATGCAGCATCACATGGTTAAGGACCGAGCCAAGCGAATAGTTGGTGTCATTATGAGTTGCTGCATCCTCTACAGCCTCTGAAATAGCCATACCGAGGCTCCCCGGATTATCAGGGTCTGTCTCAAGAATTTTTTTCCCTGTTTGAGTAACCCCGGAAGGACTTGCAAAAACCTTGGCCCCCCAGGTCTCCATTGAGATCCTCCTATAGGGTTTCTGTCCGTAACTTACCTTTACCATATATACTGTAATATCAATACCAAAAAGACTGCCTGCCAGTGCCAATGCCGACCCCCACTGTCCGGCGCCTGTCTCTGTCGCAATACGTTTCATTCCCGCCATTTTGTTATAGTAAGCCTGCGGTACGGATGTATTGGGCTTGTGGCTTCCTGCGGGGTTTACTCCTTCGTACTTATAATAAATCCTCGCGGGCGTATTCAGGGCTTTCTCAAGTCTGTGCGCTCTGTAAAGCGGAGACGGCCTCCACATGGAATAAATTTTCAACACCTCTTCGGGAATATCGATCCAGCGCTCCTGGCTCATCTCCTGCTCTATAAGAGCCATAGGGAAAATGGCCGACAGGTCATCCGGCCCTACAGGCTGCTTTGTCCCGGGATGTAAAGGCGGCTTTGGCAGGTTGGGCATATCAGCCATAATGTTGTACCATTTCCTGGGAATTTCTTTCTCAGGCAATAATATCTTTGTCTCTTTCATAAAAGCCTCCTTTAAAAAAGCTTTTTGATTATCAGTCCAAAAATAAGCCTGCAACCTGTCTGCAAACTTATTTTAATTTTATCAGATAAATAATACAATTTAATAATTAACTGTTTTACGTCTTCTTTAGCGGGCAAATCAGGTATTAAGCAGACCGTTGGTTTAGCATTGACAATTATTATCAAACATGGTAACTTTCAAATGAAGTTTCAGAAATTTTTGTAACTTGTAAGGACACAAAGACGTTATCCTTGTGGGTTTTCGTTATCAAGAGTACAGTCATTCTGAGGCTTTAGTTTATAAATAAGGAGGTACAGGGAATGGCTGAAGGAACCGTAAAGTGGTTCAATGAATCCAAAGGATTCGGTTTTATTACACGTGAAGACGGCGACGATGTTTTTGTCCATCATTCTTCCATTGACGGTGACGGATTCAAGACCCTTGTCGAAGGTGACAAGGTCAGCTTTGACATTGAACAGGGCGACAAAGGACCCAAAGCTGTCAACGTTGTTAAACAATAATTACTGTGACTGACCCCCCCCTGTCTACAGGGGGGGGCTTTAATTAATCTTTCCTGTGGCAAGACCACAGGGAACACGCCTGCCTGCCAATCCTTGACTTCTCTCAATGTTTTGATATACTTGATAGATATTCACTCCTTATGGGTATATCTTTATTTGACATCTGCTGCATGACCCGTAAGAATGCGTAAACCTTTCAGCATATAAATGAGATTTAAATAATAACTTTGTGAAATATGGCATTACGCTTAATTGAGATATATCACCAGAGAGGTAAAGCGGATGAGATTGACTTTCTGCTTAAAGAGACAGATGTAATGGACATCTGGCATGACAAACTGCCTGAAGGAGAGACCATTACTAAAGTGCTGTTAACTGCCAAAAATACCGAGCCTGTTCTCGATATCCTTCAGAAGTTTTATTCAAAAGACAAGACTCTTCGGGTAGTGATACTTCCTGTTGAAGCTACTATCCCAAGACCTGAGGAACTTTCCAAAGAAGAAAAAGCGGGAAAAGAAAAAGATAAAATACCTGACAGGATCAGTATAGAAGAACTATATCAGAAAATGACAAGGGTTTCAGGTGTTTCAAAAAGGTATATAGTTATGGTGATGCTCGCATCATTTGTCGCCGCTATAGGGCTTCTGAAAAATGACGTAGCGGTCATTATAGGGTCAATGGTAATTTCTCCTTTACTCGGTCCTAACAAGTCACTTGCGCTCGCTACTGCTTTGGCAGATTTCAAGCTTGCCCGAAAAGCCCTGTTTACAAACCTGGTCGGTGCCATGATCGTTTTGCTTGTCGGGATCATTATGGGGTTTACCATGGGAGTAGATCCTTCAATCCCTCAAATAGCAGCAAGATCTGATGTCAGCCACTACTATATCTTCCTGGCCATTGCAACAGGTGTGGCAGGCGCTTATTCAATCACCACCGGTATAGCAGAAGCCCTTGTCGGAGTTATGGTCGCTGTCGCTCTGCTTCCACCTCTTGTTGTCTCCGGCTTATTGTTCGGCTCACACTACTGGATCGGTTCCGCGGGAGCCCTCCTGCTCTTTCTGGTAAATATTGTCTGTATTAATCTTTCCGGTGTCGTTACCTTTGTCCTTCAGGGTATCCGGCCTAAAGAATGGTGGGAAACAAAAAAGGCCAAAAAAGCCGTAATGGTTGCTGTTACTGTATGGATTATCCTGCTCATCCTGCTGGCTTTTCTGATCTTTGTTGAGCAGAAAATCAAGGCTACTTCCTACACTCTGTAATACATTAAAAAAAAATAAATTTTTCAGGTATTAAATGCTTCTGTCCCGGCTGTCTGTGATTTGTGTTATAAAAGGATAAAAGATGAAAAATGATTTTTTTTCGGGAATTAACTGCTTTCTGCGCGGATTCAGGCTTGTCCTGCAGCCGGGAATACGGCGTTTTATCCTGCTGCCTTTAACAATTAATACCCTGGTATTTACAGCGGCTGTATGGCTTGGTATTGAACAGTTTGATAATCTGTTAGAATGGCTGTTCCCGGCCGGGAACAGTTTTTGGGTTAAATTTGCACATGCGGCAATATGGGTGATTTTTACAGGTGTAGTTCTTATAGTTCTGCTCTACACATTTACTCTGCTTGCTAACCTGCTGGGAGCTCCTTTCAACGGACTGCTGTCAGAGAAAATTGAACATTATCTGTCCGGCAATCCTGTTCAGGACCAGGGTGGTTTCCGTAATTTTATCTCTACCATTCTGCCCTCTCTTGCAAGCGAACTGCGTAAATTCACATACTTCCTGTTTCTGGGTATTTTGGTCTTCCTCCTGTCTCTTATCCCTGTATTGAATATAATATCACCATTCTTATGGGTGATCTTTTCATCATGGGTGCTTGCACTGGAGTATATTTCCTATCCCATGGAAAATAACAGGATATATTTTTCACAGGTCCGCTTGAGGATAAGAGAAAAAAAGATTCTAAGCCTCGGCTTTGGTCTGGCGGTAATGATCACAACTTTGATACCATTGATAAATTTTATGGTAATGCCCGCGGCAGTTGCCGGCGCCACTGTGATGTGGACAAAGCACTTTGACCATTTAATCCCTGATAAAGCCTCTGAAAACGGAGCTGTACCGGCATAGCTATGGAGCCTTATTATGCTGTTTTTTTATCTGTTTTTTAATTTTTTTCGTGTTTTGCTATACTTGTTGGTATTGACTCTCTTAATATGAGCTGCGTGCTTAACCAGTAACTCTCAGAAGAAACGTGAGATGGAAAAATCTGAATTTCATTACAAACGAAAACCTGCGATTATTTCTTTTCTGCCTGTATATCTATTCTGTTTTGGCATTTCTTTCCTGTTGATAGACAATTCACCTGCAATCTCAAAGGAGATCAGCAGACAGGTCATGGCGCGGGTTAACATGCCGGATCTGAATTTTATCATGGAACTTCCTTACGGGTTCATTTTTGCCGTCCCATTCCTCGCTTCGGGAATTTTCAGGGTTCTCTGGAATGTCATGAGTCTGTATGAATTCAACTCATCAGAGATTCGCCTATTAACAGGAAGTTTTATAAGAAAAGAACGTTTTTTTGTTATTTCTGATTTTTTTGAGATTTCATTCAGGCAGAACCTGCTCGAAACCCCTTTCCGCACCGGCTCCCTGAGCCTTATAAGCATGAAAAGCGGAAAACGGTTAATTATTAAAGGTGTTTACGATATAAGATCGGTCGTTGAATCTCTCCGCCCCGGTCTCAGTGTTTCATTATGAATAGTGTATACCTCAAGGAGGTTAAAAATTAGATGAGCAAACAAAATAAATATAACATCGTTATCGGAATACCTTCCTATAATGAAGGGGATTCTATTGCTCACGTAACAGAGGTCATAGGGAAAGGACTTGAGACATATTTCCCGGATAAAACAAGCATTATTATCAACATGGACAACAACAGTTCTGATAATACAAAAAAAGTTTTTTTAAAAGCAAAGACCCGTATAGAAAAAAAATACATCAGCACTGATACAGGCATCAAGGGCAAGGGAAACAACCTTGCAAATCTTTTTAATTTTGTACAGCAGTTTGATGTTGAAGCTGTAGCCACTTTAGACGCGGACCTTAAATCAATCTCAAAAAAATGGGTTGAACATCTTATAAAGCCCATATATGAAGGTTATGATTTTGTTACCCCTCTTTATTCCAGACACCAGTTTGACGGCACCCTTACCAACCATATATGTTACCCGGTCATATTCGGTATATTTTCTACAGACATCAGACAGCCTATAGGCGGCGAGTTTGGTTTTTCCCCGAAACTGGTTGATTACTGGTTAAAGCAGGATTGGACAGAGACTATTAAACACTATGGAATTGACATCTTTATGACACTCCATGCTCTGCTCGGTAAATTCAAGGTCTGTCAGAGCGGCCTGGGCACTAAAATTCACAAAGCAAGCGCCCCAAAGCTCGGGATAATGTTTGAGCAGGTAATTGCAACTTTACTCAGTATCCTTGTCGAGAACAAGGATAAATGGATACACAGGGGATTCGATGACCTTACAAAGCCTCCTGTTTTCGGTCTAAAAACTCTCGCAGAACCGCAGGAGCTTGTAATTAACATCCGGGATATGAAGGAAAAGTGCCTGAATGCTTACAGGGACAATATAGATACCCTTAATGAAATGCTGGACAGATACTCCTTTTTAAGAGTCAAGGAAATGTTCGACATGGATTACTACAAAATGGATGTCCTGCTCTGGACCCAGATATTCTACCGTCTGATTTATAAATATGATATTTCAACGGATATCGTGGAAAAGGGCAGAATTATTAATGCCTTAAAACCCCTATATATGGCGAGGAGTCTCAGTTTCGACTATGCAACATGGAAATACAATATAAAATACGCTGAAAAAGACATAAAAAGCCAGGCCCTGGAATTTGCCTCTCAAAAACATTTTCTCTGGGGAATGTATTACCGCCATAATTTAAACCATGCAGAATAGACTGACTGACAGTTATTATTTGCTAAAGACAGAGGAAACAATCCATTAAAAAAATCAAAGTTACAAAAGCATCCGGACTGGTTGAAGATTTAAATACCGGCAAACTGCGGAAATCCCTGATCAGGTCAGGCGCTAATTTAGAGCAGGCCGGAGATATTATTGAAAAGGTGTTGGCTGAAATAGGGCCTTACACGAGTACAAAAAAGATCTACAGGCTGGCAAAAAAATACCTCAGGCAGTTCAATCATGCATCAGGCCTCAGATACTCTTTAAAAAAAGCTCTTTTCAGGCTTGGCCCGTCCGGCTATCCATTTGAAAAATACTTTGGCGCTTTAATGAAGTTCCATGGTTATCAGGTCAATATCGGCGTAATGCTGGACGGCAAATGCATTAAACATGAAGTCGATGTCCTGGCAGTAAATGACCGGGAAGTCTTTGTTGTCGAATGCAAATATCGCAACAGCCCGGGGAATCCACCTGATGCAAAGACAGCAATGTATGTCCACTCAAGATTTCAGGATCTCAGGCCTGCTATCGAATCCAGATATCGTGGTAAAAAATATAATCCGCTGCTGGTAACAAACACCCGTTTTACTTCAGATGCGATTCAATATGCCGAATGCAGCGGTTTTAAGATAAAAAGCTGGAGATACCCTGAGAATAACAGCCTTGAAAAGATGATTGAAGACAGAAAGCTTTATCCAGTGACTATTATATCGGGCATAAGAGCAGGCCTGATAAGCAAAATCATTGAACACAATATTATTCTTCTAAAAGATCTTGCTGACATGGAAACAAACGAAATAAAGAAAATTCTGGGACTGCCGGAAAAAAAGGCTTTTGCTTTAAAAAAACAGGCAGATGAACTCTGTTTCTGCTGATATTATATTGTCTATAGTGCCCGGATTTAATCTGCTCACAGACCTTAAATGCAGTGCTCACATTTATATGGCCCTCAATACTGAACAATCGCCTTGATTATAAGGCTAAATTGAACATATAATTCTATATCGCTCAGTTCAGGCTGATTAATGATAATAAGGCCTTAAGGAGGATGATAATACTATGATGACAGTCAGAGAGATTTTGCAAAACAAATGCAGAGATATATATTCAGTAACGCCTCAGACCCCTGTGTTTGAGGCTTTAAAAATAATGGCTGACAGGAATATTGGAGCTGTGCTTGTTATCGAGGGAGAAAAACTGGCTGGCATATTTTCTGAACGCGATTATGCCCGAAAACTATCCATGGAACATGAGTTTTCCAAAAATACGACTGTCAGGGAACTGATGGTCAGTGACGTTTTATGCATAGGCCCTGAGAAAACTGTTGAAGACTGCATGATGCTGATGACTTCCAGGCATATACGACATCTTCCTGTCATGGATAATAAAAAATTACTCGGCATAATCAGCATTAATGACGCAGTCAAAACCATTATCAGAGGACATGAATTCGAAATCAGCGGACTTAAAATCTCTTATGAATCCATCATGGAGGCATGGGCGCATAGTATAGACCTGAGAGAAAAGCAGAGAGAGGGCCATAATCAGCGGGTTACAGCGATCTTCATCCGCCTGGCCCATAAAATGGGGATAAAAGAAGAATCCCTTGTGAATATGAGAAAAGGCGCCCTGCTGCACGATATAGGCAAGATGTGTGTTCCGGACAGCATACTTTTAAAGCCGGGGCCTTTAACAGAAGAAGAGATGGCCGTGATAAAACAGCACCCATTTTACGCTTATAATCTTTTATATCCGATAGAGAATTTACGTCCTGCTCTTGATATACCTTACTGTCATCATGAGAAGTGGGATGGCTCCGGATACCCGCGTGGACTTAAAGGCGAGGAAATACCGCTCGCCGCAAGAATATTCGCTGTTGTGGATGAATGGGATATTTTATGCTCGGATCGTCCGTTCAGAAACGACTGGTCTGAAGACAAGACACGCAAGCATCTCAAATCCCTTGCCGGCTCACACTTCGACCCCCGGGTGGTGGAAATGTTTTTAGAGACAAAGTGGTAATGGTTCTGAACGCTTTTCCTTTCTAAAACATTTTAATTAACTAAGGAATCCTTATCTCTACGCGTCTGTTTTTAGCTCTTGCTTCAGCATTGTCAGATCCGTCAGGATTTGTGTTTGAAACAACAGGCCTTGTTTCACCATAACCTTTAGTCTGAAAAATAATATCTTTCAGCCCGCCCTTTGTTATAAGCCACTCCTGAACAGCCCCGGCCCTCTTCCCTGACAGGTCAAGGTTATAATCTTCAGCCCCTTTTGAGTCGGTATGCCCTTCTATAAACACCTCTTTGTGGTTCAGCTCTTCAATTGCATCCGCAAGCCTCCGGAGCGCTTTCTCCGCATTTTTTTTAATGTTCCATTTATCAAAGTTAAACAGTACGTCTCCGGAAAGTGAAATATGTATTTCAGTCCCCACCTGCCGGGCGCCGAGGTCTCTGAGTGTTCCGGTAAGTTTTGCCGAGGCTCCCGAGTAAGCAACCGCTTCAAGGCCGACAATATCGACTGATCTTCCTATAAGCTGAACCGCGCCTCTGCCTCTGCCAAGGAGACTGACAGCCTTTTCAGCTTCCTCTATCGCCTTTTTATCATCAGGACCCTGATACCCGAAGACAGCTCCTGTAATACATATAAAAAAAACCGTGATAAACAGGGTTATTGTTTTTTTTGCCGACATTCCCTGCCTTCTACCTCTTTATCTCAATCTCTTCAAAAGGGAGAACCCCGGGAATAAATATATCCACAACCTTTGTGCTCTCCGGAGGTGCTGGAAACTTGACCCAGAAAATTTTCTTTCCTCCTGGCTCAATATCATACCAAAACCTGCCTCCGTCATTACCGTCATATTTAGGCCCTGATATATATTTTCCTTCTGCATCTTTGAGTACGAAATACTTCTTTTCCTTTTCAATATCAGTATAATAAACATCTCTGTAAATAATCATGGGGTCGACCCTTGCTCCTGAAATATTTTCCAGAGTGACCTTGACTGTAAGGACATTTCTTCTCACTTTTGCTTCAAAAAGAGAAGCCTTTATATTTCCATCGGATGACATCTGTGTCTGCATCGCATCCTGAGCATGCACAATTCCCCCACAGACAATAACGCCGACTATCGCAATAAAAAGCGCCAATAATTTTCTGTCCATATCTTTAGCCTCCTTTCCTGTTACTTCTTCCAGTGACCTTTAACCCATATGCCTTTTGCATTATAGTGGCCGGGAACCCATTCACCTTCATCATTCCAGTAACCGTCAACCCGGGCGAAAAGGGCTCAGCCGAAGTCTAACCCTGAGCAAAGTCGAATGGGTTGAGTTGATATACTAAAATTATACCGCTATTTAAACCGGTAGACAATACTAAAAACCCGGATAATCAATAATATCCTCAAGTGCGTCAGCCCAGACTTTATACCCATTGTCACTCAGATGAACGCCGTCTTCAAGCAAATAGTCTTCAATCGGCGTTCCCTGCGCATCTATAAACAGTTTATAGACATCAAGATATTCCTCGCCGGCATCAGCTGCAAGCTTTCTGAGAACACCATTTGCTTTCCTGATTACATCATCCGGTATAAAATCGACCCGTGCGGGCAGAAGGCTATTTATACAGATTCGTGCCTCAGGGTAGGAGTTTTTCAGTTTGTCCACTATTTCTCTGTATGCACCAAAAAACTCAAGGTCCTCCATCGCTACATTATTTATCCCGCTCATTATAAAAATTAAGTCAGCCAAACGGTGTTGACCCGTAATATTGTCGATTCGTGAAAGGAGTCCCTCCACCGTCTCCCCCGCAACTCCAAGATTTGAAACCCTGTGTTCGGGAAATCTTTTTTGCCAGTCAAAAAACTCTATTAAAGAATGTCCTATAAATAATATGTTCATTTACAATGGTTTATCCCTGTTATGTACGAGTCAAAAAAATATATTCCGGCAATACAAAAATCCGGGTTCATTCAACGGTAACTGCATTCTGCTTTTTATTTCAAGTCTAAACCAACTATAGTTTTAAAACAACACAAACCCATCTGAATGACAAGGCATAATATTGTTGTCCTGATACAAGGAAGAATAAATAAAGGTTTAGACTTTAACCGTATTTGCAGATAATTATACGCCGATTTTAGATATAATAGAATAGATTCATTCTTCGCAATGTTACGGAGAATGGATACGCATAGGCCTGTTACAGAATTCAAAAATAAACCCTGAGCATATGAGCGATACAATAAAAACAATAACCTTTCAGTTAGAGGGCATTACCTGCTCCGGATGCGCAGAAGACATACAGACAGTTCTTCGTGAAAAAGAGGGAGTTCTGGACGCTGCTGTAGATTACGCCGAAGGGAAAATCAATATCAGGTATGACGCTGACTTAATTGATCAAAAAAAACTTTTCTTGACCGTAAGAAAACTCGGTTTTAAAACAACCATGCTTCCCGGATAGCAGTTATAATAATCTCCTGATCCCTGATATTTTAACAACTGGAATTTGTTTACGTTCAACTGTTTACTTAAATTACCTGTTGTTTTATTTTATGGAAATGTTTTGATTTAACTTATCGTTTAATATAAACTCAAATACAGGTTGAAAATAATGGAACAGAGACGTTCTAAAAGGAAAAAAATAACTATCAGCCTGGATGCAAAGCTTATATCCGGCGATAAAAGTTACTCAGGCTTTATAGAGAATCTGTCAGAGCATGGACTGAAATGGTATCAATATGAAGGATTTGTAGAAAGTCTTTGCAAAAATGAAATATCCATTAAAACCGCTCCGGCAAAAACCGCTTTTAATATTGTTCCAGGCTCAAAAATAGAATTGGAATGCAAGCTCCCCTCAGGAGAAAAAATGCACCTGCTCTGTAAAGTAATATGGTCATATAAGGCGCTTTCTCAGGAGACCACGAAAAATTCCACTGTTGAACCCCTGCCGAAATATACTACTATCGGTATGGAAATCATTGACCCGCCCTTAAAATACAATAACTATTTCAAATCTTTTGATTAATCCGCCAAAGGCGGATAAATCCGTCTGAGACTGCTAAATACTTTTTGTCTCACTGGTAACGCACGGGTTTCTCCATTTAGAGTCTTTTTGACTTTCATTGTTTTTTTGTTATACTTGACTATATTGATATGTCAAAATCATATTAGGACCATTCTTTTATGAAACCTGCTTTGACCATTAAGTTCTGGGGCGTACGCGGTTCAGTCCCAAGCCCGGGCCCCTCTACTGCTCGGTATGGCGGCAACACTTCCTGTGTCAGTATTGAAATAGGAAGTGATAAAATCCTGATTCTGGACGCCGGAACAGGCATCCGTGAGATGGGCAAAACCCTGACAACCCGCCCGGTTGATTTATTTATTCTTTTGTCCCACAGTCATTGGGATCACATACAGGGGTTTCCGTTCTTTATCCCTCTTTACAAGTCAAACAGGAAAATCTATACATTCGCGAGCGAACATGACAAAACCGTACTATGTTCTCTGATCAAGCAGATGGACAGTCCTTACTTCCCTGTAACACCTGACAGACTGCCGTCACAATTTGAGTGCATAATGCAAGATCCCATGAGTTTTTTACATAATCACGGAATCAATATTTCACGGATCTCTACAAATCACCCCGGAGGCAGATGTTACGGCTACCGGATTGAGAATGAAGGCAGGTCAGTCGTTTATATCACGGATAATGAGCTGGAACCGCCCTATCAAAAAATATCAGAGACAGATGATTTTGTCCGGTTTTGTAACCAGACAGACATCTTGATCCATGATGCCCAGTATCTTGAACATGACATGCCTGAAAAGCACGGATGGGGACACAGTCTGGTAAGTCAGGTGCGCAAGCTTGCTGTAGCGGCAAAAGTAAAACATCTTATACTCTTTCACCACGATCCCGACCGCACAGACAAAGAACTCGACGAAATCCAGGAAGAAACCCGCTCCTGGTTTAAAAACAAAAACCTTAACATTAAATGCACAGCTGCACTTGAAGGGTTAGTATTGAAAATCTGAAAAACAAAAATTTTGATTCTTGACTTTAGACAATGTTTTGATTTAACTTGTTATTGTATATAAATCCAGTAAGAAGGAAAAACCTTGGATAAAAGACGCTCCAAAAGGATAACCGTCAGTCTAAAAGGCGAACGTATCTCGGGTGATTTAAGCCATGCGGTGTTTATAGAGAACCTTTCAGAACATGGTATTTGCATAACTGCCGCCCCTGCCAAAACTGCAAAAGATTTCACTCCTGAAACACCCGTACAATTAAAGCTCCAGCTCTCATCAGGAGAGACCCTGGTTCTAGATTGCAATGTTATATGGGCACACAAAACCGCTCCTGACGGCTCAACAAAGAGCGTTGGCCTGGAAATCAAAGACCCGCCGTTAAAATACAAGGAATTTCTTAAAACTCTTCACTAAACTGCTCTTTGTTTCATTAAAAAACAGACTATCAGCTTTCAGGCGTTTGCAGACAGTGTGATTTCAATCACCGATTTACAAAATCATTACCTTTATATTGAAAATATCTCTAAAGGGAGACATTGTGCTCAAAACATGCCCTGTTTTTAAATGCTGCTCTCTGTAAAAACGGGCTTTTTAGCACACTGGAATTTTTGACATTAACATGGTAAACAGATATACTTTAAAAAATAAACCATAGTTCACCTGGTTAATTAAAATTGTTCCCTTTTTACTGCAAATGAACAGTCCATTTCCCGATTTACTGACTGGCAAAGACAGTGCACGCGCAACCTGGTTTGTCCCCGAATAATGTGCATACATTCAAAGATAAAATAATACGTCATTTGAGCTGTTTATAAACATAAAAGGTAATATCATGCGCCGCTTAAGGAAAAGAATATCGGTCAACCTGAATGCCCGGCTGATTCTAAGCAAAAGAAGCTATAAGGGTTATATAGAGAACCTGTCAGAACGGGGTATAAAATGGTACCGATATGCGATAATTCAAAAAGAGCCTTCCGAATTTGGCATATATTCAAAGCAGTCTTCATCCAGGTTAGTAATAGACTTTTCTACCGGAACAACCCTTGAACTGCAAGTTAAATTGCCATCAGGAGAAAAATTAAACCTGAATTGTAAAATAAGATGGTCTCATAAACCAAAATCCGATGACTTAATAGATAACCTGCATATAGACCCGACACCAAAATATACGGCTTTAGGCATGGAAATAATAAATCCGCCTTCAGCATATAAAGAATTTTTTAAAACCCTGCGATAGGCCCTCTCCTTAATAGATATTCTTCTTCTAAAAAAATTATATGGCAAGTCCATACAGGAGGAAACAGGCGGGTATCTCTAAAATCTGTTAAATATCCGGAATCTGCACATTAAAAAAGTAGTTGTATTTTCACTGATTCTTGTATTATCTTTTAAATATCCAAATAATCGATTCCTTATTGGCAAAAATCATCTGATAAGCTGTTTTTGCCGCCTTATATCATTTGAACTATAAAATCCACATCAATACAGACGGGAATAACCGACCGGGAACAGACAACTATGTATAGCGAATACTTTGGTCTGGAGGAAATGCCCTTTTCCATAGCGCCTGATCCGCGCTATATCTACATGAGCGATCGGCACAGGGAAGCGCTGGCACATCTGCTATACGGTATTAACAGTGACAGTGGTTTTGTACTGCTCACGGGGGATATAGGAACGGGTAAAACTACTATCTGCCGCTGTTTACTTGAACAGGTACCTGAAAACTCTGAAATAGCATTTATTGTCAACCCTAAACTGACTGTTGAAGAACTGCTGGCCACAATATGTGACGAGTTCGGCATCAATTATTCAAAAGACAATAAAAGTATCAAGGTATTTGTTGACCTGATCAATACATACCTGCTCGAGGTCCATACCAGAGGACACAAGGCAATTCTTATCATTGATGAAGCTCAAAACCTTAGCGCCGAGGTGCTTGAGCAGCTGCGGCTGTTAACCAATCTTGAAACCAGCCAGAGCAAACTGCTCCAAATCGTCCTTCTGGGCCAGCCCGAACTCAGAGACATGGTTTCAAGGCCGGAGCTCGAGCAGCTTGCCCAGCGCATCACAGCCCGTTACCATCTTGGGCCTTTATCACAAAAAGATGTAGCCTCCTATGTAACACACCGGCTCTCTGTCGCCGGATTGAAAAAACAGATATTCCCTGCTTCGACCATTAGAAAACTGTATCGCTTAAGCAAAGGGGTTCCTCGGCTGATTAATGTGCTGTGTGACCGGGCATTGCTGGGGGCTTTTGTTCAGAGTCAGGGCTGGGTCAAAAAATCCACACTGTCAAAAGCTGCGCGAGAAGTATTCGGCAATGCAGCAATGCATGAGACCACCAATACAACTTCCGGTTGGCTGGCAGCTACTCTGGTACTTACAATTTTAGGGACTCTACTGCTTTTCCCATATAACAATTTCTATAATGAAGAATTACTGTCTATCGCCGCTGTCAAATCTGAACCGCCGACCCTGAAACCACAGCCTGCTGTCAAGAAAAGTGATCCGCAAGTACTGCATAAAGATATATTGAGACCGCCTGCCGAACAGCCGGAATTTATAAATCTGGAATTAGCTTTCCAGGAGATGTTCAGACACTGGAACGTTTCTTACCTGCCCCATGAAAGCATTACTGCCTGCCAGCAGGCAGAGGCACAGGGTTTGCGCTGCCTCGATACACGCGGCAGTCTTAACAGCCTGCGCCGCCTCAACAGACCGGCCGTGTTAAAGCTTTTTGATGATCAGAACATGGAATTTTACGCAACATTAATATCCCTTAAAGACGAGGAAGCTGTCTTTGTGGTCGGCTCTGAGACAAAAAAAATCGCTGTTAAAGATATCGCTTTGCAGTGGTTCGGCGACTATACCATGCTCTGGCGGATGCCCCCTGAATATCAAAGCGAAATTCTCCCGGGTTATCAGGGCCCTGAAATACAATGGCTGGAAAAACAGCTTGCCCTGCTTAAAGGGCTTATCATTGAACCACGGGAAAATGCAGTCTATGATGATACTCTCATCAGACAGGTGAAAAATTTTCAGCTCGCCCAGGGTTTAGTACCTGACGGGATCGTCGGAGCTCAAACAATTATTCATCTTAATACGGCGGTTGGCGATTCAATCCCTAAATTAATCGACAGGCAAGAGGATAATTAGATATGTCTTTTATTCTTGACGCACTTAAAAAATTAGACCATAAACGTCAGCGCGGTTCTGTCCCTGACCTGATGACAGTTCATGATCCCCTGCCTCAGGAGCCAAAAAAACGTTCCACGCTGCTTTATCTGGTTTTAACTGCGCTTTTGCTTAATGCTGTTCTACTGGCAGTATGGATGTATCCCCGGCAGACAGAAAATCATACTATTGTTCAGGCTTCCTCTTCAACACAGCCTTTAGCTTCTGAACCCGGGCACAAGACCGCCGGTATTAAAGCGTCCTCCCCTGCTCAGCAGTTAAGCCCTGACCAGGTTTCCGGTACAGAGGCTGTGATATCTGAGCAGGAATCATCACCGGAACCTGATTCAAATACAGCAATGCCTGCCCCTAGCCCGGTCCGGGCCGAACCTCAGGCTGAGCCGGTACAGGTTAAGAGTGCCGGACAGGAAACAGTTCCTGACAAACCATCATTTGTTCCCGGTTCTATCCCTTCTGAATCTCAGCCCCCTGCCGGTATAGGGGTTGAGTCAGCAGAAAAGAGAGTTCCTTCTCAGGGTGAACTCCCCCGGTCAGTTCAGCAGGAACTGCCGGCCATATCCATTACCGGCCACATTTATTCCAATGAACCGTCCTCCAGAATAGTAAACATAAACGGACAAATACTACGGGAGGGAGAAACAGTCAGCGCTGAGCTGAAACTTGAGGAAATCACACCAAATGGGGTTATTCTAAATTTCAGGGATTACCGTTTTCAAATAAGAACGTTTTAGTAAAGACGAATACCGACACCGGAACCCCGGGGTCAGGTCTTGTATGTTAACAATATCGTTTAAATCTGCTATAATCCATCAATGGCTCGACCTCTGCGAATAGAATACGATGGCGCAGTGTATCATATAACCTCTCGTGGAAATGCCCGCAAAGCAATCTATAAAGACGACAATGACCAGAAAAACTTCCTTGATATCCTTCACCAGGTAAACAGACGATACAACTGGCTCTGTCATGCCTATTGCCTTATGAATAATCATTATCATTTAGTTATAGAAACTGTTGATGGTAACCTCTCAAAAGGCATGAGACAGTTAAACGGAGTTTATACTCAGGCATTTAACAGAAGACACGGAAAAACAGGTCATGTCTTTCAGGGGAGATACAAATCGATCCTTATACAAAAAGACAGTCATCTTCTTGAAGTGTGTAGATATGTTGTTTTAAACCCCGTACGGGCAAAAACTGTGGAAAAACCTGAACAGTGGAAATGGAGCAGTTACAGGGCAACATCGGCAAAAAGCAGCCCTCATGCGTGTTTAAAAACAGACTGGGTGTTGAGACAGTTTGGCAAAAGAAAAAGACAGGCAATAAAAGAATACAGGAAATTCGTGGAGGCTGGAATTGCAGGAAAGAAAATATGGAATGACGTGCAAGGACAAAGTATACTTGGTGAGGATGGTTTTGTAGAGGGACTATTAGACTATGTGAAGGGCTACAAAGAAATACAAGAGATACCCAAAGCTCAGCGATATATTGACAGGCCAACTCTAATAGATATATTCAGTAAAAAAGTGGTGTCAGATAAGAATAAAAGGAATGCTAAAATTATTGAAGCAATCGAAAAACATGCATACAGCCAAAGGGAAATAGCCAGATTTCTCGGGATGCATTATGCATCAATCAGCCGGTTGGCAAGAAAAGAGTAAAAAATGAGAAATGTTAACATACAAGACCTGACCCCAATATTTGTGTTGATTCCCTTTTCATACAGCAGACAATGACTGATTACCAGACTCAGGTAGAAGCCTATATAACCCAGAATTATCCGGATGCTACAGTTGGTGATGTGCTTGGTAAAAAAGAGATAATCCAGCAAACATTTCCTATTTTACTTGGCACATTACCGTATAAAACAATTGTTATTGGTGCTGATTATGCAGAGATATCATCTAATTTAAGACATAAAATATCATTTAAAGTAGTAAAAGACATGTATGATGAACTTATAGGTACACCGCTTAATTATTCTGTAAGCCTTCCTGAAATTGCTGGAAAGAAGATTACTTTAAGTTATTCGCCTGCAACACAGGCAGATGAAAATGTAATTAACTCATATCTTCCAGAACCTCATCCGGATGGTACGCCTATAGACCCGAGTGAATTGCCTTCTTCACTTCCTGCATATTTAATCAATGTTAAACCTGAGTTAAGGATTGACGGAGGATTAGTTGCCACAGGCTCTTCAGCAGGTCTTGGGCAAAAAGCAACATTTACCATGATCTTTTCAGCTCCAAACACTTCTTCAGATGTTATAAAAAATGAAATAACCGCAGGGGAGTTTTATGGGATAGCCTTGGATACTGGAAAGATATCTGAAAAACAGATAACAGATTTAAAGACTAAGCTTGAAACAACTAAAGCTAAACTTGAGGCAGAAGATTTTACAGGTATGACAAAAGATGATATTGTCGGTGATTTGCTTTACGCTAATGCTCTTTTCTACTATGCTCAGTTTGATGTTATGAATTATGTACAGGCAAAGACTATTGGAGTTTTAGCTATCAGGCTTCCATCTGAGGCACATTTCTCTCACGAGTTGTCGGTATATTCTCTATGGGGAATACCCATGTCAGTGAGTTCTGGTGGATT
>VAPA010352974.1_pt1 | contig 28367 bp, 27 predicted proteins | sample 3395041 | NCBI WGS metagenome assembly VAPA01 (sample SAMN08290432, study PRJNA428436) | hydrothermal vent metagenome | isolation source: Deep-sea hydrothermal vent chimney | place: Indian Ocean: Southwest Indian Ridge | depth 1973 m m
ACGGCATTGCCACCGGCACGCAATACGTCGAGTCCCGTCTGTGCTGCAAGCGGGTGTCCGGCGGTTACCGCTCCATGATTCCCCATGGCCGGCGGACGCCAGGGCATCTGGGGCAGGGGTGCCGAAGCGGCAGCCAGAGTTACAGTCGCTGTTATCAGAATTGTAAACATAAATAAGGTGACTGCTCGTTTCATAACCTCGCCGGATCCTCTCACCTTGGTTAAACCTGATTTCCCTTGTTAATAATGTATTACCCTTAAGTGTCCTGAGTCAAAAATCTGATGTAATTCGTTCTCCGCCGTACCCGTACCGGCGGCGTTGCGCCTCCTCGCGCAATAGCCACAACTATTCGTCGTCGCAGCGTCTTGTCGGAGCGGCGCAGCGGAGCCCTCTGTTATGCAACGGACTTCTGACTCAGAACACCAGCGTACGAAGACAGAACGAGCATAAGTTCAATCAGGGGATGAGTGCTGCGTCGCCGGTCAGTTCGCTCCTCTTCATCTTCAGAAGCGCCTCATTGACCTCTTCAAGCGGGAATGTGACAGTACTGGTAGTCACGGGGATCTCGGCGGCGTATCTGAGAAGTTCTTCGCCATCCTCGCGTGTCGCATTGGCCACGCTTCTGACAACGTGTTCGTCCCACAGGCAGGCTGAATAATCCATTTCGGGGATCGGAGACATATAGATTCCGCCGAGCACAAGGATGCCGCCCCGGTCGAGTGCTTTCAGCGCTTCCGGAACCAGTTTCCCGGCGGGGGCGAACATGATGGAAGCATCGAGGGGATGGGGCGGTACATCAGGTACCTCGCCGACCCACACTGCTCCAAGCTCTTCGGCGTGACGCTTGTGGCGGTCGGTCCTGGTGAATACATAGACCTCACATCCCAGATATCGTGCCACCTGGATATTGACGTGAGCAGAATTGCCGAAACCGTACATGCCTATACGCCTGCCAGGCCCTGGCAGCGTCATCTTCAGAGCACGATATCCCACGATGCCGCCGCAGAGCAGGGGAGTTGCATCAACGAAATCGATGCCATCGGGCAGGAGGTAAGCCCACTCTTCTCCGACAACTGCGAATTCTGCATAGCCCCCATCCACATCCCATCCGGTGAAACTTCCGTTCAGACAGAGGTTCTCACTCTCTTTTTCACAGAACCTGCAGTGGCCGCACGCCTCGTGCAGCCACGCGATTCCGACACGATCACCTGTAGAGAACCTGGTTGCGCCATCGCCGGTTGCATCGACCGTTCCCGCTATCTGGTGGCCCGGGATAACCGGTTGTTTGTGCATCTGCAGGTCACCTTCTGCCGTATGCAGGTCTGTTCGGCAGAGACCGCAGGCCGCGACCTTGATCCTGACCTGCCCGGGACCGGGTTGTGGCTGTTCAACTTCTTCGAGCCGCAGGGGGGAACTCTCGATCTCATCCTGCTGGTGAAGGACCATTGCCCGCATCATAAGATCCTCCTGCACTTAGATTCTCCACGAGTGCAGGGTCTTCAGGTAGTTCGCCCTTTCAAATGCAGCCGGGTCGGCAACCGAGCGCTGGCTCATGCTTCCCTTCATCTGGGTGACAGATTCGTATTCCTTTTCCTCCATCCACTGCTCCATTCCTTCGAGCATGCTGCTCAGATGCGGTATGCCCTTTTGCAGCAGCACCGAGGCGGGCATCACCACATCGGCCCCGGCCATAAGCATTTTCAACACTTCGAAGTGGGAGTGGATACCTTTGGTTGCACCCATGCTGGCCTTGATCCTGCCATAGAGAATTCCTATCCACCTCAGGGGGAGTCGGGATTCAAAGGGAGTGCTCAGGGCCAGATCGGGCCGAACCTCCAACTCGTCCAGATCTATGGTGGGCTGGTAGAAGCGGTTGAAAAGGACGATGGCGTCGGCTCCGGTATCGTCGAGGCGACAGGCCATGTTCGCAACGCTCGTGAAGTATGGACTCAATTTCATGGCCACCGGAATCTTCACTGTCATCTTGGTCTCAGCCAGCAGGCTCAGGTACATTTCCTCGACCGCTATAGACGATGTCTCAAGATCCGTGGCAACAAAGTAGACGTTCAGCTCGATTGCATCGGCCCCTGCGCTCTCCATCAGTGTCGCGTAATCGAGCCATCCCCCTGTGGTTACTCCGTTGAGGCTGGCGATTACCGGGATATCGAGAGACTCCTTCAGTTCTCTGATGAACTCCAGATATGACTCAGGTCCGAGGTAGCCGTACTCCATGTCGGGAAGGTATGTCGTGGCCTCGGCAAAGGACTCGGTTCCGTGCATCATGTGGTGGGAGAGCTCCTTGCTCTCGGCGATAACCTGCTCTTCGAACAACGATTGAAGAACTATCGCAGAGGCACCGGCGTCCTCAAGCTGCCTGCACTTTTCAGCTTTGCTGGTCAGAGGTGAAGCTGCAGGCACGAGAGGATTCTTCAGATCGAGCCCCATATAGGTAGTCCTGAGATCCATAAACTATCTCCTTGTAGACGAGCTCTAGGAGCCTGCCGGAGAAACACTCCGGCTGCGTCTTACTCTGGCATCCGGCTGACTCCTATCAGCCGGCTGAATCGCCTTCCTTAACCTCTACACCATTGCCGGCAAGCCGCTGGTAGGTTTGCCATCGACGCTTCACATCCTCCTTGGCAGCAGCCAGAAGCATTTCGGCACGTTCAGGCTTGCTCTTCGTGAGCATCTTGTACCGGGTCTCTTTGTAGATATACTCCTCGATTGGTATCGATGGTGGCTTTGAGTCTATGGTAAAGGGATTCTTCCCCCCTTCTATCAGCAGCGGGTTATAGCGGTAGAGGGGCCAGTAGCCAGAGGCAACAGCAGTTTTCTGGTGGGACATGCCGGTCGTCATATCCACTCCGTGCGCGATGCAGTGGGAGTAGGCGATGATGAGGGATGGACCCCTGTAGGCATCGGCCTCTATGAATGCCTTCAGAGTCTGGGAGTCATTGGCTCCCATCGCAACCTGGGCCACATAGATATTGCCGTAAGTCATGGCAATCAGTCCAAGATCCTTCTTTGGAAGCCCCTTGCCGGCGGCGGCGAACTTGGCTACAGCTCCGCGTGGTGTGGCCTTTGACATCTGGCCACCGGTGTTGGAGTAGACCTCTGTATCAAGAACCAGCACGTTGAGGTTCCTGCCCGATGCAAGGACATGATCTAAACCCCCAAATCCGATGTCGTATGCCCAGCCGTCGCCCCCGACAGCCCAGATACTCCTCTTCACCATGCAGTCTGCCACTGTGAAAAGCTGTCTTGCCGCGAGTGAATCGACGCCGGCAAGCTTCTGCTTCAGTTCGGCGACCAGCACCCGCTGCTCAGCTATCTCTTTTTCATCTGTCTGCTGGTTGTTGACCAGCCGTGAAACCAGCTCGTCGCCGAGCTGCTCTTTCAGTCCGGCTGCGAGCTCACAGGCATATTCGAACTGCTTGTCGGTGGCCAGTCTCATGCCGAATCCGAATTCGGCGTTGTCTTCGAAGAGGCTGTTCGACCAGGCGGGTCCGCGGCCGTCGGCGTTGGTAGTCCAAGGAGTGGTTGGCAGATTGCCGCAGTAGATGCTGGAGCAACCTGTGGCGTTGGCTATCATGGCCCTGTCACCAAAGAGCTGGCTCAACAGCTTCACGTAGGGAGTTTCACCGCACCCGGAGCACGCTCCCGAAAACTCGAAAAGCGGCTCCAGAAGCTGGCTCTCCTTGACCTGTCCGATCTTCAGTTCCCTTCTGTCGTAGGCGGGAAGTCGAAGGAAGAAATTCCAGTTCTCCCTCTCCGCTTCCCTCAAGGGAGCCTGCTCAGCCATGTTGATCGCCTTCAGACTGGTTTCCGATTTGTTCTTGGCAGGGCATATATCCACGCAGACGCCGCAGCCGGTACAGTCCTCCACTGCCACCTGCAGTGAATAGAGCCACTCTTCAGGAAAGTCCTTACCCTTCACCGGGGTCGACTTGAAGGTACCAGGTGCATCTGCGAGAAGACCTGGATCGTATACTTTAACCCGAATGGTGGCGTGAGGGCATACCATGATGCACTTATTGCACTGGATGCATACGTCAGGATCCCATACTGGGACTTCGTGCGCGATATTCCTCTTCTCCCACCGAGTCGTGGAAAGAGGGTAGGTTCCGTCTGCCGGCAGAGCGCTGACCGGGATCAGGTCACCGTTGCCCTCGATTATGGTCGCCGTGACATTTCTGATGAATTCAGGTGCGCTCTCCGGGACGGTCGGTGCCCTTTCGAGAGACGACTCGACCTTGTCACCCACTTTGATCTGATGAAGGTTGTCGAGTGTGCGATCGACAGCTTTATAGTTCTGCTCCACTACGGCTTCTCCCTTGAGGCCGTATGTCTTCTTGATCGCCTCCTTGATCTTCGCGATCGCGTCATCGCGGGGAAGGATACCGGAAATGGCGAAGAAGCAGGTCTGCATGATGGTGTTGATTCGTGCTCCCAGGTCCACCTCTCGGGCTACCCTGTAGGCATCGATCGCCCACAGCTCGATGCCCTTCTCGATGATCTGCTCCTGAGTTGTACGGTACAGTGAATCCCAAACCTCCTCAGGTGGTATGGTGGTGTTCAGCAGAAGGATCGCTCCTGGAGCCGCCTTCTCCAGCGGCTCGAATCTCTCGAGGAATTGTTCCTGATGGATGGCTATGAAATTCGCTCTGTCGATAAGGTATGTGGAATGGATCGGAGATTTGCCGAACCGGAGGTGGCTGACCGTGGTGGCCCCCGCTTTGCGCGAGTCGTAGACGAAATAACCCTGGGCGTAGTTGTCTGTCTCCTCACCGATGATTTTGATCGAATTCTTGTTCGCACCGACCGTGCCGTCGGCTCCCAGCCCGTAGAAGAGGCTCCTGGACACGTCATCAGATTCTGTCGTGAACTGCGGATCCCATTCAATACTGCTGTTGGTCACGTCATCAACTATGCCAACCGTAAAGTGACTTCGAGGCTTATCCGAGGCCATCTCGTCGAATACCCCTTTGACCATTGCAGGAGTGAATTCCTTGGAGGAGAGACCGTACCGGCCTCCTATGATTCGTGGCGTTGTTTCGAATGGCGCCGAACCGTCGGCCATCGCCTCCATGACTGCGGCGGCTATATCCTTGAAGAGCGGTTCGCCGATGCTGCCCGGCTCCTTTGTGCGGTCGAGGGCTGCGATCACTTTGACCGTTGGAGGAAGGACCGATATGAAATAATCAACAGAGAAGGGACGGAAGAGCCTAACTTTCAGGACACCGACCTTTTCATCAGAATTCTCATTAAGGTATCGTACAGTTTCATCTACGGTCTCCGCCCCGCTGGCCATGAGAACTATCACCCGCTCTGCGTCGGCAGGTCCAACGTAGTCGAACAGGTGGTACGATCGGCCGGTGATTTCAGCAAAGCGGTCCATCGCGTTCTGCACTATGCCCGGGCACTTTTCGTAGTATGGGTTGACCGTTTCCCTGGCCTGAAAGAAGACGTCGGGATTCTGAGCCGTTCCTCTGATTACCGGTGATTCGGGATTGAGCCGTCTCCCCTTGTGTGCTTCGACCAGTTCTTCATCGATCATAGCCCTTATGTCTTCATCGTTGAGGGCCTCGATCTTCATGATCTCGTGGCTGCTGCGGAATCCATCGAAGAAATGCACGAATGGCACCCTGGCTTCCAGTGTTGCCGCCGAAGCGATGAGCGCCAGATCGTGTATCTCCTGGATGCTCGCCGAAGCAATCAGGCCCCAGCCTGTACTGCGTGTGGTCATTACGTCTGAATGATCGCCGAAGATGGAAAGAGCCTGCGCTGCCACCGAACGTGCCGAAACGTGGAATACCGTGGGGGTCAGCTCCCCCGCAATCTTGAACATGTTGGGCAGCATCAACAGGAGTCCCTGAGAAGCCGTAAATGTCGTGCAGAGAGCACCTCCCTGAAGCGCTCCATGTATGGCACCCGAAGCTCCGCCTTCACTCTGCAGTTCCGATACCATGGGAACGGAACCCCAGATGTTCGGCGTCTCGTTTGCGGCCCATGCGTCGGCCAGCTCGCCCATGGTAGAGGATGGGGTAATCGGGTATATGGCAATCACTTCGCTGACCTTGTATGCCACCCTTGCTGCAGCTTCGTTACCGTCAATCGTGACTATTTGCCGTGGGGAAGACATGTGGTTTCTCCGTGCAGGTTTGTATGAGTTCGTTCTCTGATGCCGCTCTACGGGCGTGTTGCGTAATGGCAGAGACTGAACTTATGAAAGAATATACCTGCGGAAGAACGGAACTGCGAACCAGATGAGGCTAAAAATTGTAATGAATCCTCCCCAGATATAGAGGGTGGGGCGGAAATGGAAGGTCACTTCGCTGGTTCCGGCCGGTATCTCAACTGCCTGAAGCACGACATTTGCTGAATAGATTCTCTCCCGGCGGCCATCAATGCTCACATTCCATCCCGGATAGGGATACTCTGATCTTACCAGAAGAGCACGCCGGGGAGTCGTGATTTCCAGCGTGAGACGGTCGTCGCTTCGATCGAGGATCCTTATAGAAGACCCGGGAGGTGGTTCTATTATCCCTTCACCGGCCGGTTCCGGCAGGGCAGGGGAGCTGCGAATGCCCGATGTGGGTCCGGGGCTGATCACAACCTGACGGTTGGGCATGAGTCCTGAAGATCTGAGCAGTTCGAAAGCCTCCTCATCGTCACTCGCGGTCAGCCAGTCATAGACAAGTTGAAGCGGTTCAAGAGAGACAAGGTTCTCTATGACGTAAAGTGGAGGCCCGGTATCGGTATCGGGCGTCCCTTCCGGAGCAGCAGGATAAAGTGTGCGCGCTGCCGGGTGTGCACTGATCCTGGCTGCGACATCGGAATCGGTAATCAGCAGGTAGCGGATTCCCAGCGCACCGCCAAGGAGAATCCGCGTATCTTCGGAAGCCAGACGCCAGCTTGCCTCAGCCCTGGCCTGAGGCTTGACACGCAGCGCGGAGGATCCATCGAAAGTTGATACGCCCTGAAGGGTGGTCAGATTGGGAACCATCCATTCCCTGTAAAGGTCGATCTGCCTGTCTGGATCGGTGAAAACACCGAGTGGAGCACTCTCGTAATCGGAGAGAGACCATCTGGCCGCCCGGCCTCCATCAGCACCTTCATGACCGATCGCAGTGGCCGCCCCACTGCGGGAAAGGAGTTGTGACAGCACGGTCGTGCGAAGGAAGCCTCTCCCCCCCGCGGTCAGTTCTGCGGCCACAAGCAGCAGGACCATGTAAACGGGTGCCCGGCCTGACTTACGCCACCTGAAGGCCGGCAGGAAGAGGGACCCTGCTGCAAGAGAGATACCCGATGTAGCCGCCAGCCAGATTACCTGCGAGTTAAGGTAGGAGGGGAGAGCATCCGAACCGAATGAGGCGACTTCGAGACCATTCATCTGCAGCAGGATCTTTGCAGATGTTTCACCCCCGATCCACATAGCTAAGGCTGCTGTGAGCCCTGCCAGTCCGATAATCCGGAGCAGACCGGTTCCTCTCCGTTCGATCACGGCCTGCAGACCCCATGCGGCCATATAAGCCATCGAAAGGACGAAAATCAGAAGGTATTTCTCCGGGTAGCGGAAGAGAGTGCCGCCCGGGATCAGACCTGCAAGGCTGCCAATAACCGGAAGACCGGATCCAAGCCCGAAAAGCAGAGAGAGAAGTGCGATACCGAGCATCACAATCCGATCACCCCGCGGTGCAAGCCTCCATCCGTTGACAGCCAGGGCCACGACCGCTGCACCCAGATAGAGGGCGGGCAGGAAGTGAGCTCTCACAATACCGGTCACGGTGACCCACGAAGTCAACGTCTTCGGATTCCAGCTCACCAGGGGAAGGAGCAATCCGGTCAGGCGCCCCGGAGTAGCTGTGAAGCGGGCTGCTTCCATGGGATCTATCCCCTGTGTCCTGGTCGAGTGCCATATCAGCTCCAGCGCAGGCAGCAGCTGTACCGCCGCTACCGCTGCCGCCGCGATGCCGACCGCGACAGAGAGAGCCAGAACGGTCCTTGCGCCTTTCCCTGAAACCGCCAGCAGCCAGAATGGAAAGATCAAAAGACTCCAGATCAGGACCTCCAGGCCACCTGTCAGCAGCATCGCAGCCAGAGCGGCAGCCGCCAGCCTGCGGGCACGGAATCCTTCCTTTTTCAATCCTTCCGGTATCCAGTGCAGCAGCCAGGGCAGCCAGGCCAGCGCCATCAGGAGAGTTACCGATGAGGTGGCACTCATTACCGGGCCGGCGCCGATACAGATGATTCCACCCAGAAGTGCTGGAGCCTCCTGTACGCCGCGCCCCCTCAAGAGGGTCCACATACCGAAACCGAACCAGAAGAGATGTGCCCAGGTCAGGAGGGTCAGTCCGGGACCGATGGGAATCAGCAGCAGTACCCAGTGAGGGGGATAGAATAGACCGAACTGGGGATTGGCACCGGCCGGAAAGCCCCCTAGAATCCCGTGCCACCAGAGGGGCAGGAGGTCCCCGCTTCTCCAGGCCTCCACCAGATGCATCCTCAGCGGTAAATAGTATGAAACCCAGTCACCGTACTGGAATATGCGATCCGGAAGGAATCCACCGATGATGAGCAGGAGGGAGAAAAGGCCCAGCACGACAACAGCCATCCGCGTTTCGTTCGATCGTGATGTCATATCGGGCTGTACTTCAGCAGAATATCGGGAATGTAAAATTCGCCCCATCTGTCCACACGGAACAGGCCGTGCTCGTCATGCCTTGAAGAGACTTCCATAGAAAGCATGAAAGCGGCAGGGAGGGCCGCCGGTCAATCAGGTTGTCAAGATCAGGTCTCCAGGCCGGTCCGGAGCACATCTACGGCCACACCTCCTCATAGTTTCAGCAGGTCCTCACTGGTTCGTCCAACGGCCTGCGCGCCAGCTGCAGAGGCAGATAATTGATTGCCCTAATGATATAGGATATTCGCCGCCGATGCCTGCTGCATGCGCCTGTTAGTGGGCCCTCTCTTTGAGGTGCCGGTCATGAAACTGGCGAGGTGTCAACACCTCGATGCCTTGCCAATCCGAGACACTGCGAAGATGGTTGTCTCCGGAGACGATGATACTGGTACGGGATGCCAAGGCACAGGCTAAGAACTTGTCATCGTCAGGATCTTTGCTTACCGCGGCATCGAGAGGTAGAGCGTCGACGATGGTCGCATTCATTGCAAGCAGTGTCAGCACAGATTCAAGTGCGACCTCAATATCCGGATAACGCTTCGTAAGTTCCTGCCCAACCCGACGGTATTCATCGAGGATGTCTGGTGAGAGAACTAATGTCAGCTTACCCGAGGCCCAAGCCGATAGTATTCGTCCAGGAATGCCGCCAAAGAAAATGCCCGAGATCAGAACATTTGTATCAAGAACGATTCTCACCGGGACTGGCGTGCTCTGGATACAGCCTTATCAACATCAATCGATTTCAGCCCCACCTTTTTACCAGCTTTGCGCGCACGATTGACGAGAGTGTTGAACTCGCTCAGTGCCGGTGGTTCCAGCACCTTGAAGATGACAACATCCCGGTCTGCGATGACGACAAACTGAACACCAGGCTTAAGACCAAGCTTTGAACGTATTTCCTCGGGGATAACGACCTGTCCCTTCGAGGACAAGGTTGTTGTTGCGGCTACGGTCATGATTACCTCCTGCGCATCTTACTAGTAAGATAGTGCGAAGGGACCTGGATGTCAAGGAGGAGGTAGTGAGGTGCCGCTAACGGCCTGCGCGCCAGCTGCAGACGCAGATAATTGATTGTCTTATTGATATAGGATATAAGACGCCGATGCCTGCTGCACGCGCTGTTAGACGTGCCTAACTTACTTTGGTCTTCCGGGCAATGAGTTTACGGATTTCTGGTACCAGCTCTACAGGAACCTCCATAGTCGTATCCGCGGTAGCCTCGTAAGCTGCTTCATCCTCTGCCACCGCTTCTTCATCGGTCTGGCTTTCGTAGTGCTGGAGAACGCGATTAACCCGTTCCTCATCCCAGCCCGGTGGATATTCGCTCATGTTTTTTTCCTTCGGCGTCGCTGTAAAGCCCGCCTGGCTTTGGGTCCGAGTTCATAGGCAGTAATAACAAAAAGTGAATCCCGCTCTGAATCCGGGACATAGATCACGCGTAGATATCGGCCACTCCGTGTCTGGCCGACTGCAACCCTTGCACTTTCGCGTCCCACCCGATCTTCCATTGGACGCTGCAATACCTCTTCCACCTCTTGCTCAACAATTCCATGACGGTACATATGCGGCAGATTCGTCTCAGGATCTTTATAGAAAAGGAGCGGCTCTCATGAAACGTACTACCAAGTATGTAGCCCTGGATGTGCATCAGGCAACCACGGTCGCCTCGGTACGGGAAGCGAACGGCAGTGTGCTGGCGCGCGTCACACTTGAATCAAACTTCGAATTATACAGCCTTGGCATGAAGCTTCAACCCAAGTGCGCGCACGACTTTCAGAATTGTAGCAAATTCGGGATTGCCTTCAGGCGAGAGTGCTTTATACAGGCTCTCCCGACCAAGACCGGCTTCACGGGCGATCTCTGTCATACCTTTGGCACGTGCGATATCACCCAGCGCAGCCGCAATGAGAGAGGCATCGCCTGACTCGAGAGCGGCCTCAAGGTAAGCGACCATGTCCTTCTCAGTCTCCAGATACTCAGCTGCATCCCAAGGACGAGTAGTGGTCTTTGTCATCATAGTCTCCTAAAGCCCACGGGCAAGTTCCTGCGCCTTCTTGATGTCTCGCTTCTGAGACTTCTTATCACCACCAGCGAGCAAGATCATCAGAGCCTTTCCTCGCTGCTTGTAGTAGACGCGGTAACCTGGACCGTAGTCGATCTTCATTTCAGATACGCCTTCACCAACAGGCTCCACATCACCCGGATTTCCGAGTGACAAGCGACGGATTCGGGCAAGGATACGAACTCGCACCTGGCGATCTCGTAGCTTCTCGAACCAGTTGGAGTATTCCTCAGTTTGGCGAATCTCAATCACACTGATAATGTATCCTATGGGATACGAGTTGGCAAGAAGATTTTTATGGTTGTTACAATCCTGTAGCTACAAATGAACCCGTGGGTCTAACGCATGCGCGTCAGCTGCAGAGGCAGCTTCATGATTGCCCGAGCGGGACCGGATAGTGGACGCCGATGCCTGCTGCATGCGCCTGTTAGAAAAAGATGCCTGGGGAAACTTGATCAGGCCTGCGCTTTCGCCAGTTTGTACTGCTTGATTCTTCTAAGCTCGTTTGCCTCTTCGAGCTCTGCATGGTAAAGGTCCCAGCGAAGCTGAAGATTCATCCAGAATCCCGGTGACATTCCGAAATACTGCCCGAGACGAAGTGCCGTGCTCGGAGTCACACCACGACGTCCATTAACCAATTCATTTACCCGCTGATATGGAACGTGTATTGCATCTGCGAGGTCGCGCTGCGTGATCCCAAGAGGCTCCAGGAATTCTTCCAGTAGCATTTCACCTGGGTGAGTCGGCGGTCGATGTGTTGGAACTCGTACCATTTTCTTACCTCAGTCGTGATAGTCCACAACTTCTAGTTCAACAGGGCCCTGTTCAGTCCAACGAAAGCAGATTCGATACTGATCGTTGATCCGAACGCTGAATTGTCCTTTCCGGTCTCCCTTCAATGCTTCCAAACGATTTCCTGGCGGCACCTTGAGGTCTTCGAGTTGTTCAGCAGAATCAAGTTGATCCAGTCGTTTGCCCGCTATCTTCCACAGCTTGTGCGGGAGTGCTCGTCGGGCTGCTTTGGTGCTCCTTCCGTAGAACAGATCTTCTGTTGCATTACCTGAAAAGGAGACAATCATGGAAACATGATAGCACGGATATCATGCTATTTCAAGGATAATCGTAGAATACTGCAGGCATTTCTTTCTAACGTACTGCGCGCCAGCTGCAGAGGCAGATAATTGATTGCCCTAATGATATAGGATATTCGCCGCCGATGCCTGCTGCATGCGCCTGTTAGCCCTCTTGATTATTTGACCCTGGCAATGAACTGGACTCCAGAAAGATCTTTGAAGTCAGCATCCTGAGTCCACAGTGTCGCCTCGAAAGTCCGAGCGGTAGCCAGCATGATACTGTCTGCCATCGGAAGTCGTGAATCGGCGCTGATCCTCGCAGCAGACAGTGCAATGGGTGCAGTCAATTCCACTACTCTGCCCTGATGCATCACGGCTACAGCTTGTAATGCCTCCCCTTCACTTCGTTGCTGAAGTACACGCTTAAAAACTTCGTAAAGGCTAAGAGTCGGAACGATAATATCCGTAGTTGTTTCAATCGCCTTCGAGAAGAACTTCGTGTTGGGTCCACCGGCGAAATATTCGAGCCAGCCCGAAGAATCGACGACATTCATACGCGATCACCTTCACGGGGGACGTCAGTGTCTATGCCCTTGAGAAATCCCTTCAGCTTGCGTGCCGGTCTGACAGGAACAAGCTCGATCCGATCCTCATAGAGGATTGCCTGGATTTTCTGGCCGGGACGTAACTTTAGGCGATCACGGATTCGTTTAGGGATCACTACCTGGTACTTGGGGGACAAAGTAACGGTTTCCATGTCTCCTCCCATCGATCGTGTCATCGTATTACGAACATACTATCGATAAAGATATGGTTTGGCAATCAGGGAATACGGATTTCGAGGTTAACGTCATTAAGTAGTGATGTGATCAAGTGGGGGCACCGACCTGTACACTTCGAGTGGTCGTGCCTGGCTTTGAGCTGCAATCTGCACGGAGTTGATGGCGATCGCTGGAGAATGTGACCCCATTCTGATTACCTGGTTTCATGATAAACCTTAGATGTGTTGAAATAGACCGGATAATACACGTCTCTGAAATATGATAATTTTCTGCAATCGAAGGGGGAAGGTTGATCTGCTTCGATGAAGTCAGTACCTGGAAGATTACTATAGAGCGGAAGAGTCAATCAGGTTGTCAAGATAAGGTCTCCCGGCCGGTCCTGAACACCTCTACGGCCATACTACCTCATAACGAATGGCGCTCAGGGAACCGCGGGTATCCACCAGCCACATGTCTCCTAAAGGATCGAAGGTGATCATGCTCGGAGCGATGTCGAGGGGTATCGTGCTGAGCAATTCCCCTTCCATGCTGAACACTTCGAGGCGCATCAGGCCCTCGAAGTCGCCTTCTGCTTCCTTTTCACCGGATTCCTCCGATGTCATCAGGTGGGTCAGAACCCAGATCCTTCCTTCTTTGTCAACCGCCACGTCATCGGCAATCGGGTCGATGTCGGGCATCATCCTGGCCATTACCGACACTCCTCCGCTTGGATCTGTTGTTCTTTCGGTCACTACCTCCATCTTTGGCTCTTTCGGATTGAAGGAGAGCCGCCTGGTGATGATCCGTTCCAGTGCCCCTGTGGACTTGTTATAGACGCGGATTTCATTGGCGTTCTGAAAGCAGGCCACTACGTGATCCGGGGGTGCGTAGTCTATTGTTATGCGGTTGACAAGCATGCCTATCATGCGATCTTCGTGCTCTTTTCTCGTACCGATCTCCAGTTTTACATTACCCTCGCTGTCGATAACCTCTATGAGTCCCGGCTCCTCAGGTTCTACATCAGAGCCACCCGTCGTCATTCGCATGATTACAGCTCCCTGTCCCGGACGGACATATTCACCGGCCACTGTCCGGATCGGTGACCCAGCCATGAAAACCGGGCCCATGCTTTCACTGCGGAGGAATTCTCCATCCATGTTGAAAAAGGAACGGCGCCCGTTAACTGGATCTTCTACCACAAGTTCACCCTCCCACGAAAAATAACTGACGGCCGGCATACGGAATTCACCCGGGCCGTCACCTTCGCGACCGATGCGGAATTTGAATTTGCCGTCGCGACCATATACGAGGATCGCATGCTGGCCTGAGTCGGCCACGTATAAGTTGCCTTCTGCATCAAAGATGATATTGACCGGGCGGAAGAGGAGCGACTCCTCCGGGCCGTCCAAACCCGCAATCGCCTTTTCCACCAGACTCGGTCCATTCCTCATCGAACCTCTGAATCCGTTTTCGATAACAGGTACCTCCTGCTGAGCCTGCGCAATTCCTGTCCAAAGCAGGAAATATGCTGCGACGATGGCCAGGAGTACCTGAGTCGTTGAGGCCCGATTCCGATTATTCTGCGTTTCTCTCATACGAAATTCCTCATCCATTTGTCATCTTCTGCAGCAGCGGTTGCATGCCGGGTTTGAAATAACTTAAACGAATTATTCGATATATAGTTCATTTGTGTTTAATCATTGCACCTCATCGTCGCAGATTATTCTCTATCAGACCATGCTGGCTCATAGACGCGGAGAATATGTTGAGATTGAAATCGACAGTCTGGCCTACGGCGGCAACGGCGTTGGGCGGACCGATGACGGTCTCGTTGTATTTGTGGAGGATGGACTGCCGGGCCAGCTGGTGAGCGCCAGGCTTGGGAAGGTCAAAAAGAAGTACGCATATGCCACTCTGGCAGAGGTTCGGAGACAGAGCCCCTACGCATGCGAACCCCGCTGTGTTCATTTCGGCCCGTGCGGCGGGTGCAGGCTTCAGCACCTCTCTTACGATGCCCAGATATCGGCCAAGGGTGAACAGGTCAGGGATGCCATGGCCAGAATAGGGGGATTCGAGGATCCGCCGGTTGAGAATATAATTCCGAGCCCCTCTGTATACGGATACCGGAACAAGATGGAGTACTCCTTCGGTACCGTTCGGTGGCTTGATGACGAAGAGATGGAGCATATGGAAAGTGTTCCAAACCGTGATTTCGCTCTGGGGCTTCACCCGCGAAGGCGCTGGAACCGGATAATAGATATTCAGGAGTGCCACCTTCCCACCCGGCTTTCGACCGATATCGTGAAGCTGGTTCAGGAGAGTACGTCAAAGAGCAACTACCGGCCCTACACTACGAAAATCCATACAGGATTCTGGAGGTTTCTCATTGTACGGGAGGGTGTGAGAACCGGTCAGTGGCTGATCGACCTGGTTACCTCCGATGAACCGCAGGCCCGGGGTGAGGTCGATGCACTGGCTCGTCATATCAAAGCTGCTCATCCTGAAGTAACGACAATCACACATACGATCAACCGTTCGAAAGCCGCTGTGGCAACCGGCGACGAAGTGGATGTTCTGATCGGCCCGGGATTCATTGAGGAGGAGATCGGAGATGTGCGATTCCGTATCTCTCCCCGTGCCTTCTTCCAGACCAATACTGATGGAGCTGAACGGCTCTACCGGGAGGCCATCACACTTGCCGCACTCGACGGGAGTGAAGTGGTCTACGATCTTTACTGCGGCACCGGCACCATCACGCTGTTGATGGCCCGGAAGGCAGGCAGGGCCGTCGGATTCGAAATAGTGCCGTCAGCGGTTTCAGATGCCAGGGCGAATGCCGATCTGAACAGGATTGAAAACGCGGAATTCGTAGCCGGGGATGCACTGGAATTGATGCGGGAGGGGGCCAGGTGGGGTGAACCCGACGTGGTGGTGCTCGATCCGCCCAGAGCCGGACTTCACCCGGGTGTCCGCACGCTGGTTACCGACCTGGGTGCCGGCCGGATCGTATACGTTTCGTGCAATCCGACAACCCTGGCCGCTGATCTGTCTGTTATGTGCATGAACGGTTACAGACTCGAGATCGTTAAACCACTCGACATGTTCCCTCACACACCTCATGTAGAATGCGTGGCCCTTCTTGTTGCGATCTGAAAATACTTCGCTTTCCACTATGCTCTTCGTTCTCCTCTTAACAACCGGTTGCGGCAGAACCGGGAATGATAGCTGGCGCGCGGAAGTCGTTATTGAGGACGGGATCCCCCATCTCTACAACCCGGCCGTACCTCTCTGGGGCAGCGGATACAGCCCGTTGACGGAGGAGGAGATTCTGGGTGGGCCTGGATCACCGGAGAATGCGATCCTGGCGAGGCCGTGTGCCCTGGAAGTCGGCAGCGACGGATCCCGATACGTGCTCGATCAGAGAGAGGCCAGGATCGTGCGGTACGGACCGGATGGCGAATATGTTGAGTCGTTCGGCAGGAAGGGCGAGGGTCCGGGGGAATTCGATGAACCCACCGATCTCGAACAACTGGCTGATGGAACCCTGGTGGTGACCGACTGGAGCGGCATGCGGATTTCGTTTTTCAGCCCGGAGGGCGAATTCATCAGGTCGTTCAGAAGACAGAGATTCTCAGGACAGATAGCAGCAATTACTGAAGACCGGCTCTATATCCACGAACAGCCGCGCACACTCGGAGCGATGGGAATGTTCGTTGGCGGCCAGGAGGAGAAAGAGGTTGAACCACTCGTGGATATCGTGGATTCAGGTGGTGAGGAGATTGGTGGGGTAGGGCAGCTGGTGCCTTTCGAGGGAAACCTGTTGAGTGCCTGGATGAACCACGTCTATCTCGATTTCGTTCCCGGAGATTCCCTGATCGCCAACTTCATGGGTAACGACCGTATCGAGATTTATGGGCCCGATGACAACCTTGCCAGGGTTGTTCACAGGAATGTTCCGTTCATCCCTGTCGAACCGGTCGAGGAAACCGAATACATGGAGGATGGTGGGATCGCAATGAGGTTTGAGTTCGATATCCTCAGCACCGGGCTGGCCGTTCATCCCGATGGCCGCTACTGGGCTGTGATGGCTGCCGCCAGTGAGCCCGATCGCCGGGCCGATGTAGAGGAGGATGAACGTATCCCCCAAACGTGGGCGCTGGACCTCTACGACCGGGCCGGCAGATGGCTGGCCCGCCAGCAGATGGATGAGACAGCCGGTCATGCTCTGCTCGACTGGGGTCCCGACGGGCTCTATCTCATAAGCTCGGAAGGTGATGGAACCGTGCGCCGTTACAGCGTGAAACATCCCGATTGACAGCGGAGGTGTATCGTTGAGCAAGGTGGACATGGAGGAAAGACCCGATCTCCGGGAAGCTTTACCGGCATGATGTGTGCTCTCGATTTTCTGAGAGGACCCACAAACGAAATAGTCATTGCCGGTGTGCCCGGATCGGAGGATGTTGAGGAGATGCTGGAGAATCTGATACACACGAAACCTTCGAGGAACGGATAAAATGACGACTAGAATGACCCTCACAACCATTGCCCTGCTTATCGTATGCGTACCCCGGATGGCAGATGCCCAGCAGAGACAGGCGCGGTCCAGGGAAGACGTAGGGCAGTCGGGCAGGGCCGGTCCGGAGAGGGTGCGTCAGTTGCTGGATGTAAATACATTCGACGCAGATATCAGGTTCCTCTCGCACGATCTGCTGGAGGGAAGAGCTCCTTCAGGACGTGGTGAAGCGATTGCGGTTGAATACATCGAGGCGAGATTGAGAATGGCCGGCGCCAGAGGTCCCTTCGAAGGAGGCAGCTTCCGGCAGGCGGTTTCTCTGATCAGACAGCGGGCTTCCTCGAACATGGAACTGGCAGTTTCGGGTAACGGGCAGAGCAGGCAGTATGACTACGGGACTGAATTCGTTGTCGATTCGGGTGTCTATGAACCGCAGGTCGACGTGGATGGTGAAATCGTGTTCGTGGGATTCGGATCGATCGCTCCCGAGTATGAATGGGATGATTACAAGGGAATGGATGTTAAAGGGAAGATCGTGATGATGCTCGTGAACGATCCTCCGGCAACATCAGAGGAACCGGAACTCTTTGCCGGCAGGGCGATGACTTATTACGGCAGGTGGACATACAAATACGAGATTGCAGAGGAACTGGGTGCTCAGGGTGTTCTGCTGGTGCATGTAGCCGATATGGCCGGTTACGGCTGGAATGTTGTGCAGACCTCGTGGTCGGGGGATCAGTTCAGCCTCTTATCCGAACAGGCCGACAACCCCCTCAAGATGCGGGGATGGGTCACAAGAGAGGTAGCGGGAGAGATCGTCGGCATGGCCGGGCGTGACCTGGATCAATTGATGGCAGCAGCCACCAGGCGAGATTTCCAGCCGGTTCCTCTGGGTGTCGACGCCTCAACTGTAATTCGCAATACAACCGAAAGAATGACAGGGTACAACGTGGTCGGTGTCATCGAAGGCAGCGATCCTGCGAGGGCGGGTGAATACATCTGTTACTCCGCCCATCTCGACCATCTGGGAATGGGAGAGGGGGAGGGCGACGTAATAAATAACGGCGCCGTTGATAATGCTTCCGGTGTCGCAGCGCTGATCAACCTGGCAGATGCTATCGGCAGTATGCCCGAACGTGCCCGGCCGGCCCGTTCATTCATGTTCGCACTGGTTACCGCGGAGGAATCGGGTCTTCTGGGCAGCAAAATGCTGGCACTCGCTCCACCGGTCCCCTCCACTCAGATCGTAGCGGTACTCAACCTTGATTCGATGAATATGTGGGGGGAGACTGAAGATCTAATTCTGATCGGGGGAGAACGTTCAGATCTGTGGAAGATCGTGGAAGGTGTGGCATCGTCCATGGACATGGTTCTGAAGCCGGATCCCCGCCCCGAAGTGGGCAGTTTCTTCCGCAGCGATCACTTCTCATTCGCCAAAGTCGGAGTGCCCGCCGCCAGCATGGGCGCCGGAGATACATATCGCAACAGGCCTTCCGGATGGGGGGCCGAGTTTGCACGCGAGTGGACTGCCGAAACATACCACCAGCCCTCCGATGAGTACTCGGAATCGTGGGTTTACGGTGGAGTGATTCAGGAGATGACGGCAGCCCTGCTGGCAGGATTACAGATCGCCCGTTCAGAGAAATGGGTGGAGTGGAAACCGGGCGATCCTTTCGGTCGTGTCCGGGCCGAAAAAAGAGGTGGTGGAGGCGAATAATTGCACTATTGCGTTGTTTGTGACACCGTGTTGACAAAGGAGAAATTATCCGGTTTGATGCTATGGATTCCACTCAAGGTTCAAGTTGAGGTCGAAAGATGAAATTTGCCAACCGCATGTCCCGCCTGGGGACAGAAACAGCGTTTGATGTCCTGGCACAGGTCAATGCACTGAGGGCTGAAGGCCGGGATGTCGTGGTATTTTCCATCGGGGAACCCGATTTCGGCACACCGGTCAATATCCGGAATGCTGCAAAGAATGCCATCGATGCCGGCTACACGCACTACACCCCTTCGGCAGGCATGCAGGATCTGCGTGAAGTTCTTGCCGCCGAGGTAAACCGGACCCGCGGTACTGATTACACTTTCGAGAATGCAGTGGTGACACCTGGCGCCAAACCGATCATGTTCTTCGGGATAATGGCACTGGTGGATAAAGGCGATGAGGTCATCTATCCCAATCCCGGTTTCCCCATCTACGAATCGATGATTGATTTTATCGGGGCGAAGGCCGTGCCGCTTCCTCTCGAGGAAAAGCACGCTTTCAGTTTCGATGTGGATAAGCTGGAGAAACTTGTTTCCAGTGACACTCAGCTGGTGATCATCAATAGTCCGCAGAATCCAACCGGGGGTGTTGTGCCCGGAGAGAGTCTGGAGAGGGTCGCCGAACTGGCGGAGAAGTACGATTTCTGGGTGCTCTCCGATGAGATCTACAGCAGGCTGGTCTACGATGGTCGGTTCCAGAGTATTACGCAGTTCGAAGGTATGCCCGATCGGACTCTTCTGCTCGACGGTCATTCTAAAACCTTTGCCATGACCGGATGGCGTCTCGGATACGGATTGATGCCTGTAAAACTGGCGGAAGCAATGGCGCGTTTGATGACCAACTGCAATTCATGCACCGCTGCTTTCACCCAGGTCGCCGGCAAGGAAGCAATTACAGGGCCGCAGGAAGATGTGGAAGCCATGAAACAAACCTTTCATGAGCGGCGTCACTTTATTGTAGATGGTCTCAATGCCATCGACGGAATAAACTGTCTCAGTCCAGCAGGTGCATTTTACGCCTGGCCGAACGTGACAGAGATGTGTGATAACTTGCATTTACCGGACTCGAAGGCGTTGCAGGACTACCTGCTTTACGAGGCGGGTGTCGCGGTACTGGGCAGGCAGTGTTTCGGACGGAGAGCAGGTGACGAAGACCAGGAATACGTACGGGTCTCATATGCAGCTTCAACCGAAACCATTCAGGAAGGGTTGAAGCGTATTGAAGAGGCCGGAACCGACAGGGAGAGAGCCGAAAAGTTCTGGAAATCCCGGAGTTGAGGCGCTTCCGGCTGCCGGCACAGCACAGTCTGGGGTGAGAATATTGACCGTGAGTATACCTTCAAGGCATGTCGTGTCCTATCTGGGCGTGTTGATTTTGGTGGTGGTCTTCGCAGCCGGATGTGGAGGGGGAGGTAGGCCCAGCGACTCCAGTGATGATGTTGACCTGCTCTACGAGGAGACTTTCAGCAGCACGGTCGAGGGGGGTCTGCCCACAGGATGGACAATCAAGACACAGCAGGCAGCCACCCAGGAGGGTCCGGCAGACTGGAGAGTAAAGTCTGGCCGCCTCCATCAGGCCTCAAATGTGCAGGCACCACAGACCCCAGGTTACTCCTTCGCTATCAATTATGAAGGGACGATGGCCATCGTCGGCGATACCTCGTGGGTGAATATCAGCTTTATTTCCAATGTGATACCCCGTGATGATGACGGGATCGGTGTGATCTTCCGCTGGCGCCCGTCCGCTGTGCATCCCGACGGCAACTTCTACAGGCTCCTTATGGTAGAGGACAGTGCGGCCGACGGTCCCAAGCTGCGCCTGGACAAGCACGTCGACGGAGTCTGGACCTTCATTGAGGAGAAGACCAACACCTACTCGGGGTATGATGAGAATCGCAGATATACGATAGAAGTGGATATGGTTGTCGACGACTTCACCATCAAACTGGATGGGGCGATCATCTTTGAGTTCGAGGACAAGATCTCAGATGGTGGACTGCCGGGTGGAAAGATAGGATTCTTCTGCTATGCGGAAGAGGGAGCCGATTTCGATAATATTAAGGTGTACCGGCGAGGCCCCTGACTTTTAAGCCAGAAACGATTCTCTTCTGCGATCTCTGTGTCAGGTTTCCTGTTAATAATATACCTGAATATCCGGAAACATCGATCTGAAGGAGTGGTGGATATTGGAAAAGCAGTTCGACATCTCCGGGGCCTGCAATGCTATTGCCGGGATTGCAGTCAACACTCCGCTTCTGGCATCTCCGGCTCTCAGTGATAAAAGCGGTACCTTGGTTTCATTGAAGGCGGAAAATCTGCAGGTAACGGGATCATTCAAGGTTCGCGGAGCAGCCAACAAAATGCTTTCTCTGACCGGGGAGGAGAGAGCACGGGGAGTTGTGACCTGTTCAAGCGGTAACCACGGACGTGCTGTGGCATATGTGGCGGAACTGCTGGATATCTCTGCTACTGTATGTGTACCTGAATGGGTCGATGCGGCAAAGCTGAATGCAATCCGGAGCCATGGAGCCGAAGCGGTACTTCACGGCAGGACTTACGATGAGGCTGAAGCCCATTCCTTTGAGATCAGAGATGAACGGGGTCTCTCCTACGTTCATCCATTTGACGATCCTCATGTGATTGCGGGGCAGGGAACTATCGGCGTCGAGCTTCTGGAGAAGGTTCCCTCACTGAGGGCGGTGGTCGTACCTCTGTCGGGTGGAGGCCTGATAAGCGGCATCGCGCTGGCCGTGAAGAACCACGACCCTTCAATTCGGGTAATCGGTGTCTCCGCCGAACGCGCACGCGTGATGCACGAGAGCATTGGAGAGGGACGGCCGATAGAGTTTCCGGAAGAGGACACGATCGCCAACGCTCTTTCAGGAGGCATTGGCCTCGATAATCAATATACATTCAGGCTGGTCAGGGACATGGTGGATGAATATTTGCTGGTCTCGGAAGAGGAAGTGGTTGAGGCAATGGCCTTCGCTGCCAGAGAGCAGAAACTTGTTATCGAGGGTGGGGGAGCGGTGTGTATCGCCGCCCTGCTGTTCAATAAAATCGGAGGGATCGAGGGAGACATTGCCGCGGTAATCAGCGGCGGCAACGTAGACCTGCAGACCTACGCCGGAATCATTTCCTAGATGTTCTTGATAACGTCTGCCGCGATCACGCCTTTCTGAATCTGGTTGGTGCCTTCATATATCTGCGTGATCTTGGCGTCCCTCATGAACTTCTCGACCGGGTAATCCTTCATGTAACCGTAACCACCCATCAGCTGAACCGCATCTATGGTCACCTTCATTGCTGTGTCGGATGCAAATAGTTTGGCCATGGCCGAGTGGCCGGAAGACTTTTTATCACCGGCATCAATCGCTCTGGCCGAGGCATAGACGAGGCAGCGGGCAGCCTCTATCTGAGTAGCCATATCGGCGATCATGAACTGGATACCCTGAAAAGCTGTGATCGGCTTGCCAAACTGGATTCTCTGCCTGGCGTAGGTGACCGCCTCGTCGAAAGCACCCTGGGCGATCCCCACTGCCTGTGCTCCAACGCCTGGCCGTGTCCTGTCGAAGGTGCGCATCGTGACTATAAAACCCTGTCCTTTCTTGCCCAGCAGGTTCTCCTTCGGCACCCGGCAGTCGGTGAAGATCAATTCGGTCGTCTTGGAGGCCCGAATTCCCATCTTGTCCTCTTCCTTGCCGAAAGTGAATCCGGGTGTGCCCTTTTCTACGATTATTGCCGAAAGACCGCGGGCTCCCCGTGAAGGATCGGTGCTGGCGATAACCGAATAAATGGAAGCTTCCTCACCGTTGGAGATGAACTGCTTCGTACCATTGAGCACGAAATAGTCACCATCCTCCACAGCAGTAGTCTTGATACCGCCTGCGTCGGAACCGGCACTCTGTTCTGTCAGTGCGAATGCTGCATAAATTGCTCCATCAGCCACCGGTCTGAGAAACTTCTCTTTTTGTTCCGGTGTGCCGAAGAGATCAATCGGGGTTGCAGCCAGGGAATTGGCCGAGTAAGTCGTAGCCACACCGGCACATACACGTGAGAGCTCCTCGGTAATGATGCACATTTCCATGATACCACCGCCGAGTCCACCTGCTTCTTCAGGAATCAGAATGCGCAACAGATCGGCTTTAGCCAGTTCCTTCATTATCTCATGAGGAAACAGGCCCTTTTCGTCAAGTTCCGCCCTGACCGGTTTCACCTTCTCCTCCGCAATCTGCCTTGTCAGATCCCGGATTATCTCCTGTTCTTCGGTAAGGAAGTGGTTCATCTGGACTCCTGTGGCTATCGGCCGGCGTACGGCTCGTGCTTCCAGCACATGAATGACTTAAATAGAATCAGGCGCTATAAGCTATTCGTATCTCAGATTGTGCACAAGTGCTAGAAAATCACTCTGATATCCCGAGTCAGGACACTAGCTCTTGTAGATAACGCCGGCAATCAATTGATTGCACGCATGGAAGAGTATGTATTCGGTCCGGTTATCTCGCGCCGCCTGGGACGCTCCCTGGGGATCGACCCGATCCCACAGAAGACCTGCAACTGGAACTGCGTCTACTGCCAGCTGGGTCGGACCACACCTCTTGTGAACGAAAGGGCCGAATACACGCCTGCAGAGGAAGTTGTTTCCCAGGCTCAAAAAGCTGTCGAATTGACAGGCACCGATAACATCGACTGGATCACTTTTGCCGGATCGGGGGAGCCGACACTCCACACCCGTCTGGGCTGGATGATCCGGCAGATCCATTCCTCGATAAACCTGCCGATAGCCATTCTCACAAATGGCACTCTGCTTTACCTGCCCGAGGTCCGCGAAGCGATCGTAACGGCCGATGCGGTTTCGCCCAACCTGGATGCAGGAAGTAATGAACTTTTCCGGATAATCAACAGACCGCACCCCGAGGTGACGTTTGATCGCCTGATAGAGGGTCTGATAGCGTTCCGGAAGGAATACAGCGGCAAACTGTGGATCGAAACGGTGCTGGTCAAAGGGCTGAATGATTCGGAGGAAGCTCTCAGGGATCTGGCAGTAGTTATCGAGCGGATCGAGCCCGACAAGGTTCATCTCAATCTGCCGACTCGCCCGCCCTCTGAAGAGTGGGTGGAGCCTGTGGATGAAGAGGGCCTGCTCAGGGCCAGAGCGATCCTTGGTGAAATCACCGAGATCGTACACGAATCTGCAGAGTCGGTAGACTTGTTGGGCTTCGATAATGCTGTCGAAGCTGTAATCGCCATCGTTACCCGCCATCCGATGAGCCAGTCAGAGATCGAAAGGGCGCTGGGAGATAAGTTCAGTGGAGAGGTTGAAGGGGCACTTGCTGATCTGGAAACCAGTGGAAGAATTCAGGCTGTCGTGCGTTTTGGCTCCCGCTTTTGGAGACCGGTGCTTTGAGGTGTTTCGCTTCCTTATGCACCCTCGATTGTGAACTCGGGCGGTTCGGTGATTCCCTCCCGCCGCTCGGTTGCCCTCTTCTGCTCCGGGAGCAGACCGTTCGGTTTCCGGTGCCTCAGCTTGCTGAGGCGCAGGTAGTCCATTACCAGTTCGCGCTTCATCAGCTGGATCGCACGGGCAGGATCGACTCCCTTGGGGCAGACAGCCGAACACTCGCCGGCGTAGTGGCAGCGCCAGGGTCCCGCTTCACCCTTCAGGATCTCTTTCCTCTCCGTAAATCCTCCGTCACGCGAGTCGATCATGAAACGGTAGCCCTGTGCAAGAGGCTGAGGTCCTGAGTAGACGTCATCGGTGGCCAGAGTGGGGCAGGCCGCCATGCAGCAGCCGCACTTGATGCAGTAGGCGAACTGCAGGTAGGCGGTCAGTTCCTCCTGTGACTGCCAGTACTGGTCGGTCGGTTCGTGTTGTTCCTCTGCATCATCCCTCAGCATATGCGGCTTCAGGGCGCGGTGTTTGTCAAACATGACACCGAGGTCTGGAACCAGATCACGAACGATGTCGAAGTTGGGCAGGGGCGCGACCATCAATACATCCCTGGCCACATCCCTTACCTGGGTATGGCAGGCCAGGTGCGGCTTGCCGTTAAGGAGCATGCCGCACGAACCGCAGACACCCATCCTGCAGGATGAGCGCCAGCTCAGGGAGGGATCGAGGTTCTCCTTTATGTACCAGAGACCGTCCAGGACCACCATTCCCGGAGGTGTTGGTACGGTGAAATCCTGGTAGTAGGGAGCTGGATCCTTATCTGGATTGAACCGCCGGACCCGGAAGATGAAGTTCTGAACCTCTCCTGTTTCGTTGCTCATCTCTTCCTCCTCCTAACCCAGGGTACGTGCAAGGTTGAATGACGCTATCGCAGCCCATGTACCGAACGCGAAAAGGACCACTCCAGCCACCAGCAGGAACTTGTTGATGAAACTGTTCATGACCTGCGAAGGACTCAGCTCCAGCAGTATGTTTCTCAATCCGTAGAGACCGTGATAGAGCGCAGTACCCAGCAGCAGGATGTAGACGGTGACCGTGCCGAGTTCCTGTGCCCGGGCCGCGACATTCGACCAGTCTGTCGGATTGTCGCCGGCCGGATTGAATCCGGTCAGATGGAGCACGTCATTCAGGTGCATCCCCACCATGTGCAGACCGAGCAGGACCAGGATGATGAGTCCTGCAAGGATGTGCCAGGTCCACAATCTCGTGTTGTCAGCACTCATTGCTCATCACCTCCTAATGGCCTTGGCCTGCGAGGAAGAAGTCGTAACCGCCGATCAGTATCACTACGGCTGCCAGGACCATCATGACTATCATGAAGGGCCTCTGGACATTGAGCGAACTGCGGTAGGGGTAGACCGGTTCTTCAGCCGGACCGGTCAATATCCCCAGTTCGATCAATCCCAGCCGGATTCCGTTCAGGGCATGGAATATGAAGGCGGCGAAGACCAGATACTCTCCGATCTCGAAAAATGTGCCGGAGAAGAATCCCATCGTCCGCTGCCACATGTCTGCACTTATCGCCCTGGTGGACGTTACGAAGATGTGCATGAGGAAATAGAGCAGGATGCCCAGGCCGGTTACCCGGTGCAGCGTGTAGAGGTAGCGCTCCACTCCCCACTTTCCTCCGCCGAGCCAGCCCTTCAGGCCCAGCTTGTTGGGGTATCTTTTCATTTCGGGCATCTTTGCCTCCTCAGTACTTCCGCTCCACCGGCTTCCAGTGGGTCAGGACAACCGGCTTGTAATTGAATTCCAGTTCATCACCCCTCTTCCAGACGAGCGTGTGTTTGAGAAAATTCTCGTCGTCACGATCGGTGAAGTCGCGGCGTGAATGTGCTCCCCGTGACTCCTCCCTGGCCAGACCGCCGACGAGCATCACCTCTGCCAGGTCGATCAGGTTCTCCAGCTCCAGCACGTGGAAGAGGTTGGTATTGTAAAACCGGGCGGGATCCTTCAAGTGGATCTTCTCGAAACGTTCCTTGAACTCCTTCACCCTGTTCAGACCGGTGGTCATCAGCTCGCCCGTTCTGTACACACCCATGTATTCGGTAACCGCACTCCGGAGTTCCCTGCGCAGTTCGTAGGGATTCTCATCCCCATCACGCTTCATCAGGTCTCCGAAGATCCGATCCTCTTCGGCCTTGAACCGCTGGTCGGGAAGGGGAGCGAGTTGTGCACCGTTCTGTACGTAGCTGAGAGCCTGCTGGCCGGTAAATCCACCCCAGACGAGACATTCGGCGGTGGAGTTTGTGCCCAGGCGATTGGCGCCGTGCAGGGAGTGGCAGGCCACTTCACCTGCGGCCCAGATGTTCTCCACTCTGGTACGGCCGTCGATGTCCGCCTCGATACCACCCATAGAGTAGTGAGCTACAGGACGCACCGGAATCGGATTGGTGATCGGGTCGATCCCCAGGAAGCCCATGCATACCTCACGGATCAGGGGCAGTCTCTTGTTTATCTTGTCGGCCCCCAGGTGGGTCAGATCGAGCCAGACATGTCCCAGGCTGCTCGCCTTGTCTTCGATCCCCCGTCCTTCGAGGATCTCGGTCATCTCCGACCTCGAGATGATGTCGCGAGGTGCGAGTTCCATCATCCCGGAAGCGTACTTATCCATGAAGCGCTCGCCGGCTGCGTTTGTCAGGTAGCCTCCCTCCCCGCGGCACCCCTCTGTCATCAGGATGCCGGAGGGGATCAGTCCCGTGGGATGGAACTGGATGAACTCCATATCCTCCAGCGGGATCAGACCTGTCCGGTAAGCGTGAACCAGGCCGTCACCGGTGACCGTGTGGGAGTAGGTCGTGAAATCATAGATCGCACCGGCACCGCCGCTGGCTATGATCAGAGCCCTGGCGCGCAGAGCCAGCAGTTCTCCCGAGAAGGCATCGATCGCAGTCATGCCGGCGAAACGATCTCCATCCATCAGGAAACCGGTTACGAATACCTCATCGTACCTTTTGAAGTTCTTCCACTGGATCAGGGTGTCGTAGAGGGTCTGCATCTCCATGAAGCCGGTCTTGTCAGCGGCCATGGTCGCCCTCGGATAGGAGTGACCTCCAAAGGGGCGCTGCTGGATCTTGCCGTTCTCATCTCTCGACCAGGGGATACCCCAGTGGTCGAGCAGCATAATCTCTTCGGGACACTGCTTCACGAAGCGGTAGACGACATCCTGGTCGGCCAGGAAGTCGGAGCCCTTCACAGTGTCCCAGGCATGCAGATCGAAGGAGTCACCCTCCTCCGGATAGAGCATCCCTGCTGTCCCGCCCTCTGCACAGCCGGAGTGTGCCCTCATCAGCTGAACTTTGGATATCAGCCCTATGTCGACTTTCCCCTCGCTCTTCCGGGCGATCTCAACCGCCGCTCTCAAGCCGGCCAGACCTGTGCCGTATATGAGGATGTCGTGGGTTCGCTCAACTACCATTAATCGTGTCTCCTTGATTTCCCTGCTTTACTTTTGCGTTTTACCGGTTATGGGAATAGAAGAGCCCTTCACGCAGGGCGTGATGCAGCAGCGGGGTTGGGTGCAACGGTAGTGTAGGCTCAAGGATGTTCCTCACTGCACAGCCGGATGGGTACGCATCCTATTTATCAATGAGAGGGGGATATTGAAAGACAAATTTTCATAGTGCACTACTTCGTAATTACGTTGATGCATCGGCGCTTGAATACCAGCGTAACTACGGAAGGGTGTACTCAGCCGGGCGGGATAATGCCGGCCGGAAGTCTGTCGGTGATATTCTTCAGTCTCTCTTCCAGTTCGGCCCGCGCCTCTTCCAACTGGGCCTGCAGTTCCTCGATTTTCTGATCAATCTGATTTTCAATCGACTCCGCCCTGGCTCTGGCCTGGTCGGTATACGATCTGATCCGCTCATTAACAGCTGATCTGACCTGATCCTGAGCCCTGCGTATCTGATCGCCGAGCTGTCGCTGCAGGCCGCGGGAGAGTTCGCCGGCTACATTGGAGCTGACCTTCAGATCGTATCCTTCAGGTGAACTCCTCATCGTCACATCGACTCCAACAGTCTGCACAGAGGAGATCGTCCTCCAGACGAATTCTTCGATACC
>VAPA010150761.1_pt1 | contig 28103 bp, 23 predicted proteins | sample 3395041 | NCBI WGS metagenome assembly VAPA01 (sample SAMN08290432, study PRJNA428436) | hydrothermal vent metagenome | isolation source: Deep-sea hydrothermal vent chimney | place: Indian Ocean: Southwest Indian Ridge | depth 1973 m m
GTGGAGGTGAACGGGATCGAACCGATGACCTGTCGCAACGACCGCTCTCAAGGAGTATAAATAAAATTTGGTGGAGGTGAACGGGATCGAACCGATGACCTCCTGCGTGCAAGGCAGGCGCTCTCCCAGCTGAGCTACACCCCCGAACCAAATTTTATTTTTTATTTTATGGTGGGCCTAAGTGGGATCGAACCACTCACCTCACGCTTATCAGGCGTGCGCTCTAACCAACTGAGCTATAGGCCCTCCTAAATTAAAATAAAAGTGATATTAAAAATAACTTAAAAAAAGATCTGTTGTCAATTTAGCGATACTATTTATTTATTAATTTAATCTGTCTTTCTAATTATCGCCTGGGCTTCAATTTCTACCAGAAGATCCTCTCGGCAAAGGGGGGCCTGCACACAGGTGCTTGAAGGATAAAACGATAGACCTTGTTTTTCATAAAACCCGCATCTTACTTCATTTAACGCTTCATAATCCCTTTTAATATCCTTAAGAAATACTGTTGTTTTTACCACATCTCTCCATGTTGCGCCTGCAGATTCAAGGAGAGCTGTAATATTTTGAAATGTCCTGTTAGTTTGACTCCTGAAATCATCTTTATGGATTGTCTCGCCTCTTTCATTAACACTGGCTGTGCCGGATATATAAATAAGCGTTGCAGGAGATAAGACTTCTACTTTTAACCCGCGTGAAAACGCAGCCGGTTTTTCATAGTCATAAGCTTCATTCAGTACGCTTGGGGCCTTAACAGGATTTTTCTTCATACAGGTTGTCATTTAAAGCTTGGGATAAAATATTTTATCAGAATATGCTTAATAATTCCATAACTTATATATATGTTATTTTTCATTAAATATTCTCCAGTTTCAGGCATGACCCCCCCATCTATAATTTAAAGTTGCAATTTTTTGAAATAGATGCTATTATTTTCTTCTTTGAAAAGTTTCCGGTGGCAATGCCGGAGGGGTCACACCCGTTCCCATTTCGAACACGGAAGTTAAGCCCTCCAGGGCCGATGATACTTGGGCCGCGAGGCCCTGGGAAAGTAGGACGCTGCCGGATTAAATATTTTAAAAGGCCCGGATAAAATCTTATCCGGGCCTTTTAACTTTGCCCTGCAATGGGTATCTTCCTGCCAGCTATAAGTTTTTTAAATTTCCACATTTGTAACTTGACATGTAACAACACACTGAATTACCATACGTGACAAGTCTTCAGAGGAAATTTATGCACGGACCTCCATTACTTTTTGATTTTAATATAATCCTGCCATTTTTTGGTAAGGTCGAGGTATACGTAATCTATTCCTGGATTGCGATATTATTTCTTATCACAATAGCCATTATGGTCAAGTCATCCCTGAAGCTGGTACCCACAGGCCTGCAGAATGTTGTAGAAGCAGTAGTGGAAATTCTGCTGAATTTCTCTAAAGCATCCATCGGCCATATGGGGGAGTACTTCTTTCCATTAATAGGAACTCTCGGTCTATATATATTTGTCTGTAATTTTTTTGGACTGCTCCCTGGCTTTGAAGCGCCTACAGGAAACCTTAACACAACAGCATCATTGGCGATCCCGGTCTTTCTTGCCACCCATATTTACGGAATCAAAATTCACAAATTCGGTTATTTAAAACATTTCGTTGGCCCGGTCAGGTCATTGGTTGCCCTGCCTCTAATGATTCTCATGTTTTTTATAGAAATCATAGGACATATTTCAAGACCGATAACACTATCTGTCAGGTTGTTCGGCAATATGATGGCAAAACATATGCTGATTATGATTTTACTTTCATTATCTCCATGGTTAGTTCCTATCCCGATCCTTGCTCTTGGAGTCCTTGTCAGTGTTGTTCAAACTGCTGTTTTTGTGATACTAACTGTCTTATATTTAGCCGGCGCAGTCGAAGAAGCACATTAAGAACATGAGATACAAAATTATCTCGCGTTTTAAAACAAAAAATCTTGATAAAGGAGGAAAAATGAAAAAAATTTTATCGGTAATTCTGCTTTCTCTAATTCTGCTTGTTGTTTTAGCCCCTGTTGCCATCGCAGTGGAAGCTGAAGCTTCAGGTGCAGCTGCATCAGATGCAGTGCTTAGTTATCATGGAAAGGCAGCTATGGCCGCTGCGATAGCTGTTACAATAGCTGCTTTCGGTTGTGGTCTTGGTCAGGGTCTTGCCACTGGTAAAGCTGTTGAAGGCATTGCAAGAAATCCTGGAGCCGCAGGACAAATCACTACACCACTTATAATCGGTCTTGCAATGATAGAATCACTTACAATTTACGGTCTTGTTGTTGCAGTGCTCATTCTGTTTGTAAAGTGGTAGGTTCTTATTAGCTGAGAATATTTTAAATTTTCCTGATTAGCAATAAAACTGTTATTTAACAATCAAAGGCGGGGAAATTCCCCGCCTTTGATTTAAATATTGACCGGATGGAACTATTCGCTAAACATTCTTATCCTGCCTTTTATTAAATTTTCCGGCATTTAAGGAGGAAAGTCTTGGGTCTTTTTGAAAAACTTAAGCAGGGCCTGTCCAAAACAAGAAAAGCTCTCATAGAAAATACTACTACAATTTTTTCAGGGAAGACAGTTGATGAAAATCTCCTTGATGAGATGGAGGAGCTTTTAATAATGGCTGACGTTGGTGTAAAAGCCTCAACTTCAATAACGAGCGCCTTAAGAGAAAAGGTAAAAAACGGGAAGGTACGTAACGCTGAGGGGCTTAAAACCGAATTAAAAGAAGAAATCAAGAAAATCCTGGAACAGGGCTCCAGAATAGTCTGCGCAGGGGAAAAACCATACGTAATCCTTACTGTCGGAGTAAACGGCGCAGGGAAAACTACTACAATAGGCAAACTCGCAAGGCGTTTTACTGATGACGGCTTCACTGTGACTCTTGCGGCGGGAGATACATTCAGGGCCGCAGCTATTGAACAGCTTGAGATATGGGCGCAGAGGTCGGGCTCTCAGATCGTAAAACACAGAAGCGGTGCTGATTCAGCTGCTGTAGCATTTGATGCTGTAGCATCAGCAAAAGCCAAAAACATAGATGCTGTGATAATTGATACCGCCGGAAGGCTTCATACCAAAACCAACCTTATGGAAGAACTCAAAAAGATACATCGTGTCATTAACAAAGAGGTATCGTCCGCTCCACATGAGGTCCTGCTCGTTATTGATGCGACATCGGGACAGAACGCAATAAATCAGACAAAAATATTTAATGACGCCATAGGTGTAACAGGCATCGCGCTTACAAAGCTCGATGGTACTGCAAAAGGCGGGGTCATTCTGGCAATAAATAAAGAACTCGGCATTCCTGTTAAATTATTAGGCGTTGGTGAAAGCGTCGAAGACCTGCAGGACTTCAACGCAGAAAAATTCGTGGAAGCATTATTTGGATAAATATCCTGTTGATTTTCAATCATTAACCTCTCCCTGAATTTTATTGATTAATTGCCTTAATCTCTGATATAAGTACAGAATACTATATAGAAGATTATTAGATGAAAAAAATATCATGAATTACGCAGGGGGCTGAATGGGCTTATTAGATATTTTCAAACCTACTCCGTCCATTTCTCCGGACGAAGTGCGTGAACTTATAAAAAACAAAAAACCTGACGAATACTGCCTTCTTGATGTACGTCAACCGGTAGAGTACGAGAAAGGGCATCTGCCGGGTGCCAGATTAATTCCGGTTAGTGAACTTTCCAAAAAACTGGGAGAACTGGACCATAATAAGCCTACGATTGCTTACTGCAGAAGCGGGAGCCGAAGCCGGTCAGCCACGGGTATACTTTTGGGCAGCGGGTTTAAAAACGTTCTTAATATGGAAGGCGGCATCTCACTCTATAACGGGATTGTTGCTGCCGGCTCTCCAGAGGCCGGGATGTTCTGCTTCCCTGAGTCTCTTAACACTGGTGAACTCGCTGCGGTTGCCTGGTTTCTTGAAAATGGTACTATTCAATTCCTCAAAGGGGTTAAGGATATTGAGTTCCCGGCAATTGTACAGGAACTTATAGAAATAAAACATTCTCACAAAAACAGGCTCAGAAAGCTATATAGTGACCTCACGGGCAAGGCACCCGCGCCTGACTTTCCCCTAAGCGTACTCGGTGTACCGGCTGAAGATATCATGGTAGGATGCGTGAAGGTCTCCAGTGCGCTTGAGTGGGCCAGAGGCAAAAAAATTTACGATATACTGGAGCTTTTAATATCTCTTGAGGCAAATACATATGATCTCTATCTAAAATTAGGCCGGTCTGTCAAGCCTGATGAAGCCCGCCGGTTATTTACCATTCTGTCAGGTGAAGAGCAGCACTATATTGAACAGCTCTCCTCAGCATTCGAAAAAACATTTAAATCTTCTAACGGGCAATGAAAATAGGGGATAATATTCAAAAAATATGATCGTAATCAGCTCCAGTCTTCAGAAGTCAGGCAGCACTCTCGTTTTTAAATACCAGAATGACATTATCAAATATTCTAAAAAACCATCGGCACAGGAACACTTTAACAAATATTCCTACTACGGTTATGTAGAAAAAATTAATTTCATGATTTTTGTTGTACTCATTTACCTTAATTATCGATATGGAGATATAGTTGTTAAGATTCACAGGAAGCCGACTCTTTTTATAAAACTACTGATATATTCAGGGATTGCAAAAGCTACTTTTTCTTTTAGAGATCCAAGGGATGTAATACTGTCTGCCATTGATCATGGTAAACGAAGCCGCAGCGGTCTGGACTCTACCAGAGCCTTTAAAGACTTTGAAAACGTGGATAAGGGACTGCAAATTGTTAAAAACTGGACTAAAAACTGGTATAAATGGAAACGGTATAATAAAGTCCTGTTCATCAGATATGAAAGTATGATGAAAGATAAAATGAAGTATATAAGAGAACTGGCTGATTATCTCGGATATAAACTTACAGAAAAAGAAATAAAAGAAATGTATGAAAACAATGAAAAATCAAGGGATGACTCCTGGAATTTCAACGTGGGGACTACGTATCGCTATAAGACCGAGATGGATGAACACGAGTTAAGCATATGCAGACAAAATCTATCAGAAATACTGTCGGACATGGGCTATGAAGCTTAAGTCATTTAAAATATAAAAAACTCCTTCCGGACAGTCACCCATTGTTATTGTTTTTTTATCTGACACTTACACTGTCACTGACACTGTTTTTTATCCATCACTCGTTACTCGTCACCCGTTACCAGTCATATTGACAAGCAGACTGAAATAGTTTTAAAATGAACCATCGTTCATATGAACCATCGTTCAGTTAATAAGGTCTCAAAAACCAGGGTGTTAAAGGCAGCCCTTAATCTTTTTTCATCCAGGGGTTACGCTGAAACAAAGATGACCGGGATAGCAAAGGCTGCCGGCATAAGTGTCGGAGCGCTGTATCTCAGGTTCGAGAGCAAGGAAAAGCTATGCCTTGAGCTTATCAGGGACCAGACAAAAGATTTTCACAAGCTCACTGAAAACCTGCAGGTCAAAGACCCTCTTAAATCTTTAAAGACATATATAAACCTTAATCTGGAATTTGCGTTAAAGAAAAAACAGATGCTCTCCATATTAATGAGAGAACACAGACTGTCCTTTATACGGCCTATAAGAAAACACTTTTTAAGCGCACAGCAGAAAATAATCCGTAATATTCTGGTATCAGGTGCAAAAAAACATATATTCAGGAAAGCAGATACAAAACAGACGGCTTATATGATCTTCGCATGCATCAGAGGCACTATATTGTTAAAACATGTATTCGGAGTCGGTGATGTCAAAACAATGAGCAATACTCTTTACAAACTAATTACTGATGGGCTTAAAAGGGGAGCGCTATGATAAAAAAAATATTATTTATATTTATATTTCTGCCTGTTTTCTTTCCTTACAGCTTGTCTGCGGAGGAATATTCGCTCGATGACTTCTACAGGCTCGCCCTTGAAAGAAGCGAAACAATTAAAATAGCTGCCGAAGACGTTTATCTATCTGAACAGGACAAAAACAAGGCCATAGCCGCATTATTACCGACGTTTTCAGCCTTTGGATATCACACCAGATACAGCAAAGAACAGAGCCGGGGCGGTTTCATTCTACAGCCTGAATACACTAATGAATGGGGACTGAGGCTTGATGAAACATTATCCCTGAGCGGCAGAGAGTTCACATCCTTAAACATCGCCAGAGAACAGATAAAGAAAAGTTCGTTTGATCTGCACGCAGTAAAGGAGGGTTATCTCCTTGACGTTTCTGCCCAGTATTACAGGGTATTGAGAACAAAAAAAGGACTGGAAATATCAAAAGCAAACCTAGAACGCCTGAGAAAACATCGGGATGCCGCAAAAACAAGGCTCAAAGTAGGTGAAGTTACAAAAACAGTGCTATTAAGGGCAGAAGCGGAACTCTCAGGCGCACAATCAGATCTGATAAAAGCTGAAAATAATTTAAAAATTGCAAAAACCCGACTTGCAAAAACCGTCGGCATCAGTGGTAATTATGATGCAAAAGAACCACTGTCCGGTTCAGCCTCTAAAACACCTGAACAAATATTTTCAGCTATAGATATCTCCATGAAAGAGTGTAAGCTGTCAACTCTGGATTGCCTTAAGAAAATTGCCCTGTCAGAAAGAGCGGAAATAAGTGCCATGACTCTTGAGAAAAAAATTGCAGAAGATGATGTTAAATACGCAAAAGGTTCATTCTGGCCCACACTCTCTGTAGAAGGGGTATATTTCAAACAGGAAAATGAGCCCTCTTCATCTTTTGCACTGGAAGAGCGTATTTACGGCGGGCTAAAACTCGATTTTCCTTTTTTTGAAGGTGGACTAAGAAGGGCCGAGGTCAGGGAAGCAAAAGCCAGGCATCGCCAGGCAGGATACAGCCTTTTGGACCTCAAAAATGAGGTCGGGGTAGAGGTTGAGAATGCTTATCTGATTCTTAAAAGAGAGGCAGCGATTATCAAACATGTACAGGCTGAGCTGGCCTTTGCGCAGGAAAATTATAAATCTGTCACAAAACAGTTTCAATACGGCCTGGCAGACAGCATAGATGCAATTGACGCTAATATACTGCTTGTGACTGCAGAGAGAGACCTGGTAAATGCAAAATATATCTACCAGCTGGCGATTTTAAGTTTAAACCGGGTAACAGGAACCCTATTAAATACAGTAGTCAGCAGCCAGTTGTCAGTGAATAACAACCAGTAAGGAGAATACATTGATGAATAAAATTAAAATAACGCTCTTTATCTTTATTATGCTTAATTCCTCATCTCTTTATGCGCAGGGAGGGATGCCTCCCTCGAATGTTGTGGTATCAGATGTAAATACAGGCATGATCGCCCCGGAATCTGAATTCATCGGAACAGTATATTTCCAGGAAGTTTCCGATGTTTCCTCAGAAGTGGACGGTAAAGTAGAGGAAGTAAATTTCAAAGAAGGTCAGAGAGTAAAAAAGGATGCAGTGCTCGTTAAGCTTAATTCCGACCTGCTGATGTCTGATCTTAAAAAAGCAATGTTAGACTTTAAAAGGGCAGAAAATCTGCGCAAAGAAGACCTTATATCCGAACAGTCATACGACGAGAGCAGATTTGAAAAGGAACGCCTTGAGATAGAACTCCGGAAAAAACATATAAGGGCGCCTTATGACGGAGTGGTCATTAAAAAACATGTTGACCGGGGTGAATGGCTCTCACCCGGCTCAGCTGTAGCAACCATGGCCGCTGATGATCTGGTCGACATAATTGCTGAAGTGCCTGAAGAAATAGTCGGGTATATTGAACAAGACATGGGCGTAACAGTAAAAACCGGGGGAGCGGAAATAAAAGGAAAGGTTTTTGCCGTAATACCAAGAGGTGATATATCAACAAGGACTTTTCCGGTAAAAATAAGGATTAAAAACCGTCTCTCCCTTAAAGAGGGGATGGAGGCCAGAGTATTCCTGCCCACCGGCCGGAAGCAGGAAACCCTTACAGTGCCGAGAGATGCTGTTTTATCCATGTTCGGTATGACTGTTATCTTTACGGTGATAGATTCAAAGGCAAAGATGATCCCTGTAAAGGTTGCAGGTTATAAAGGACTGAAAGCCGGAATTTCAGCAGACGGTCTTTCAGAAGGGATGAAGGTAGTAGTCAAAGGCAACGAGCGGCTCAGAGACGGACAAGCAGTGATAATACAACCGTGACGCGTAACCAGTAACAGGTGACAGGTAAAAGATCAAAATCTATGACAATGAAGACACATAAAGATCTGGACGTATGGAAAAATTCGATGGAGTTTGCAAAAAATATATATACCTTAACTAAGAACTTTCCAGTGGAAGAGTTGTATGGTTTAACATCTCAAATGAGAAGAGCTGCTGTTTCAGTACCATCAAATATTGCAGAAGGAGCAGCAAGAAATTCAAAAAAAGAATTTAGACATTTCCTTTATATTTCATTAGGTTCAATAGCCGAATTAGAAACCCATTTGCTTCTTTCTAAAAAACTGGGATTTTCACACAACGAAGAATTGCTTGTTCAATTAGACAGTATAAGAAAAATGACACAGGGACTTTTGAAACATTTAGAAACTAAAAAATAAAAACCTGTTACAAGTTACGGAATTATGGATATAGTTCAGTTTTCAATCAAAAAACCGGTTACTATTATCGTAGGGATAATCCTGGTAGTTCTGTTCGGACTTATCGGTCTTTTCAAGATGCCCTACCAGCTGAGTCCGGATGTTACAGCGCCTGAGATATCGGTAACGACAATATGGGCAGGCGCCACTCCTTATGAAATAGAACGCGAAATAATTGAAGAACAGGAAAAAGTCCTCAAAGGAATCCCCGGTCTTATTGAAATGGAAAGCTCGTCCCTTAACTCTCTAGGGACAGTCACTCTCAGGTTCAAGATCGGTACAGACGTTGATGACGCGCTTTTGAGGGTATCAAACAAACTGAATGAAGTCCGCTCATACCCTGAAAACGTTGATAAGCCTGTTTTAAATGCTACCGGCGCAGCCACATCACCCGTAATATGGATGATTTTGAAACCTGCTGAAGATAATCCTGCCTCTGTCAGCACCTTCAAAACCTTTTTTGAGAATGAGATAAGACAGCACATTGAGAGGGTAGAAGGCGTTGCAGACCTCTTTATAGGAGGCGGCACAGAAAAGGAGCTGCATGTTATAGTTCAGCCGGAAAAACTGGCTGCTTACGGACTCACTATAAATAACCTGATAAATGTCCTGAACAAGGAAAATGTAAACGTATCAGCAGGCACTATGGGCGTAGGCAGGCGTGATTACAGAATCAGGACGGTAGCTGAGTTTAAATCCCCTGAAGACATAAAAAATATAGTAATTCAATCAACCGGCCAGAGACGCATAACAGTGTCAGATATAGCCACTGTGAACTTTGGATATGAAAAGCTCTCAGTCGCCATGATACATAATGCAGAAGCCGGTATAGCAATAGGCGTAAAGCCCGAACCGGGAACAAACATTCTCGATATGACCGACAGGGTTCAGGAGACAGTTAACTGGCTTAACAGCGGTAAGCTCAAATCCAGAAAAATCTATCTCGACTGGGTTTATGACCAGAGATCATATATAAACGGCGCGATAGACCTGGTTAAAAGGAATATTCTCATCGGCGGAATACTCGCCATTATTGTTTTGCTGGTCTTTTTAAGGAATATTGCTTCAACAGTAATCGCTGCCTCTGCCATCCCGATAAGCGTCATAGGGACGTTCATATTCATGAATGCTCTCGGCAGAAATCTGAATGTTGTCAGTCTGGCAGGTATCGCATTTGCAGTGGGCATGCTCGTTGACAATGCTATCGTAGTCCTTGAAAACATAGACCGTCACAGAAAAATGGGAAAATCATCATTTAATGCTTCCTATGACGGAGCAACAGAGGTCTGGGGTGCGATACTGGCATCAACACTTACTACAGTAGCAGTATTTCTCCCTGTTGTATTTATGCAGGAGGAGGCAGGTCAATTGTTCAGGGACATCGCTATAGCAGTTACCTGCGCAGTATCATTAAGTCTTTTTGTTTCGATTCTGGTAATCCCCATGTTTTCAGAAAAAATCTTCGGATTTTTCCATAAAAAAAGCGCCCCTAAGGATAGTATCTTTACGCGATTCGGCAACAACGCGATAAAAACCATTATGTCGCTCGTTACTATCGCCACTAAAAACTGGAAAACGCGGATTGTAACGATACTTTCACTTACTGCTCTTTCACTGTTATCGGTCATAATATTATTACCCAAAACCGAATATCTGCCTCAGGGTAACAGGAACCTTATTATAAGTATACTCATTCCGCCTCCCGGGCTCTCTTATGAAGAAAAGAAAGAGATCGGCGAGGACATGTTTCAGGTTATTGCTCCGTATATAGGGAAAGACCATGATAATCTTCCGGGAATAAAAAATATGTTCTATGTGGGTTCAGAACAGTTCAATATATTGGGAGCAATAAGCATGCATGAACAACGCGCAGGTGAATTGCTGCCGCTTTTTATGAGAACCATTCAGGGCATTCCCGGCATGTTCGGAATAAGCATGCAGGCAGGTATCTTTCAGACACGCCTCGGCAGGGGAAGAACCATTGAGGTGGATATAAGCGCTAATGATCTGAACCGTTCCATTCAGATAGCAGGGATGATGTTCGGGCTCTTAAGTAAAGAAATCCCGGGCGCTCAGATAAGACCTATCCCTTCACTCGAACTTCTGTTCCCCGAGGTAAGATTGGTCCCGCTGAGAGACAGGCTTAAAGCCTCTGGCATGAACGCCAGTGAGCTTGGCATCGCACTGGATGTGCTTATGGACGGCAGAAAGATCGGCGAATTTAAACAGGAAGGACAGAAAAAAATCGACCTCGTGCTCAAAGCCTCTGAACAGGATATTTCTACTCCTGAAGAGCTTTACAGCTCAATGCTGGCGACTCCGGGAGGCAAAATAGTGCCTGTATCTTCCCTGACAGCCCTTGAGAGAACATACGGAATAACAGAGATAAGACATCTGGAAAGAAAACGCACTATCACTCTTCAGGTTACCCCTCCTGAAACAGTACCCCTTCAAAAAGCCATGGAAACCATTGACAGCAAGGTTATCGGTGTTATGGCCGGGCAAAAAATGCTCGAAGGAGCTGATGTGGGTCAAAGCGGGGTAGCAGACAAACTTACCGAGACAAGAGAGGCGCTTCAATGGAATTTTCTTCTCGCTGCTGTAATCGCGTACCTCTTAATGTCCGCACTTTTTGGGAATTTTGTCTATCCTTTGATCATAATGTTCACCGTACCTCTTGCCGGTGCCGGGGGGTTCATGGGCCTAAGCCTGGTCAATCTTTTCTCTTCCAGGTACCAGCCTTTCGATATTCTTACAATGCTCGGTTTTGTAATACTGATTGGAGTAGTCGTTAATAACGCTATCCTTATTGTTCATCAGTCACTGAACAATTTGAGATTCCATAACATGGATTACAGGGAAGCTGTGCTTGAAGCAACAAAGACAAGGTTAAGACCTATTTATATGAGTGCATTTACAAGCATTTTCGGTATGCTTCCTCTTGTTGTAGCGCCCGGCCCCGGCTCAGAGCTTTACAGAGGTCTTGGAAGTGTTATTCTGGGCGGTCTTGCCCTCTCAACCATTTTTACAGTCTTTGTTATCCCCTCTCTTTTAATGTTTTTTATAAGAATGGAAAAAACAGAGGCAGCCAAGGTACCGGAATTACCTTAAACATCGACTATATGCTGATAAAAAGTTCTGATGGAATAACTCAACATCAAAAATGAAAAAACTGCTGAATATATGTTTATTTTTTCTGGTTGCCTACGGTATCGCACATTTATATGTTTTTATTAAAGCAAAAGATGTGTTTTATCCAGGCCCAACCCTGAGTATTGCTATAGGCGTATTTCTGTTTATAATGTTCTGTTCTCCGCTGCTTGTTCATTTATACATCTCCCGGGGTCCGCTAATTCTATCAAGAATTTTCGCATATGCCAGCTATCTGTGGGTGGCTCTGCTTATTCTTTTTATATCAACCTCCCTGGTTATTGAGGCATATAACCTGACCCTGCGGCTGGGAGAAAACCTGCTGGAGCTGGATCTAAGCAAAATAATGGTTTCACCGCTATCCGGATTTCTTATATCCCTTTTTGCCTCGACAATTCTCTGTGTTTACGGTTATTTTGAGGCGAAAACCCTGAGAGTCGAGAGACTTACACTCAAAACATCCAAACTGCCAGGAGACCTTAATAAAATAAAAATAGCTCATATATCAGATCTGCACCTCGGAATATTTGAGAGAGGAGAAAAATTAGAAAAAATTATAAGCGAAATTGAAAAGGAGAAACCCGATTTAATCGTATCTACAGGCGATATGCTTGACGGGGTTCTTACCTATGTTGATCAATCCGCAGATAAACTGAACAGGGTTCATGCAAGGTTAGGCAAATTTGCTGTTATCGGTAATCACGAATATTACGCAGGCATTAAGCATTCCCTGGAGTTCCTTCAGGCTTCGGGTTTTACTCCGTTGAGGGGAGAAGGAACAACAATACAGAACTTAATTAATATCGCCGGTGTGGATGATCCCGGATTTAACAGCTGCCATGGGCATAAATCAGAAAAGGAAATTCTTTCCAGTCTGCCCTCTGATAAATTCACACTATTAATTAAACACCGCCCGGATATAGATAAAAGCAGCCTCGGAACTTTTGACCTCCAGCTTTCCGGACATACACATAAAGGCCAGATATTCCCTATTAATTTAGTCACAAATTTATTATTTTCTCCGCATACAGGATTTAAAAAACTCCCTGACGGCTCTGCAGTATATGTAAGCCGCGGGGCAGGAACAGCCGGCCCTCCTGTGAGAGTTTTTACTCTGCCGGAGATAACAATCATTGAGATAGTCAATAACAGGGTTTAAGCAAACTGCTAACATCTTTTGAGGATTTGAGGTGAGGTAATATCATGAAAAAACGAATTTTAGTGCTATCAGCAGTAGTAATAATAATCTCAATTATTCTAATTTATCCTTATTATTTTAAAGACAAACAAATAGAATCAATACGAACAACGGGCATTATTCAGGGGACAGAAGTAAATATTACATCAAAAATCTCAGGCAGTATCTCGGAACTATGCTGCATGGAAGGTGAAATAGTCCGTGCCGGCTCTGTTGTTACACGTCTTGATAATGATGATCTTAAAGCAGCGGTAGAGCAGGCTAACGCATCTGTACAGAGAGCAGTTGCCGATATACAGACTTCAGAGGCCAATATAGAAGCGGCAAAAGCACGGCTTGATGAAGCAAAAAGTCAAAAAGAAAGAATAACAAAGCTTTACAGGGAAAACCTTGTCGCAAACGCGGATTTTGATATGTCAGAAGCAAATTATGCCTCAGCACTGGCTTCATATAAGGCATCTGTAAGTCAGCTCACATCCACCAAGGCAAAGCTTAAAGAAACCGCAGCTTCGCTCTCTTTTCAAAGGGCAAGGCTGAATGACACCATTATAAAGACTCCTATCTCAGGAACGGTTGTATTCAGGGCGCTTGAGCAGGGAGAATTTGTCTCGCCCGGAACCACTATCCTTACGATTGTGGACACAGTTAATCTATGGGCCAGGATCGACGTCGAAGAGACACTTGTTGGAATGATCAATCTCAAAAATGAAGCTATTATATCTATTGATTCAATGCCTGAAAAAAATATTCTGGGCAGTGTTTCAAAAATCGGCATATACGCAGAATTCGCAACCCAGAGAGATGTTAAACACGGAAAACAGGACATTAAGACATTCCATGTAAAGATAAAAATCAATGACCCTGAAAAAATATTAAAACCGGGCATGACAGTGAATGTGGAAATACCGGTCAAACATGATGGTCTCTAAAATTGAGTGAACCTATGAACCAGACACATAATGTTATAGAGGTTTCAGGACTTACTAAAAAATTCGGTGATATCACGGCCGTGGATAATGTAAGTTTTAGTATCGCTGAAAGAGAATTTTTTGGTTTTCTGGGCCCAAACGGAGCTGGGAAAACCACCCTCATAAGAATGCTGACTACCCTGATGAAACCCTCAAGCGGTACCGCGATAGTATCATCAATCAATATTACAGATAATCCAGAAAGCGTCAGAGAAAAAATAGGCGTAGTCCCCCAGGCGCTTACCAGTGATCTGGATCTTACCGGCTATGAAAATATGGACATATATGGACGGTTCTACGGTATACCAAAACGCGAAACAAAAGAAAAAATTAAATACCTGCTCGATATGGTAGGGCTTACCGGCAGAGCAAATGATCTTGTCGCAACTTATTCCGGCGGAATGCGCAGAAGGCTTGAAATCGCCCGCGTGCTTGTTCACAAGCCCAATATCCTCTTTCTTGATGAACCTACAATAGGCCTTGACCCTCAGAGCAGAAGAGTGGTATGGGATTTTCTTGAGAAATTCAGAGAAAAGGATTCTCTTACCATATTTTTGAGCACACACTATATGGAGGAGGCGGAAACACTCTGTGACAGGGTGGCTATAATCGACAACGGAAAAATCGTTGTTCTTGATTCCCCGGAGGAACTAAAATCAAAACTCCCGGGCAACGATATTATATCTCTTGAATTTCCGGACACTGCAGTACCTGAACCCATTCAACAGGTAATAAAAGATATTCCATTTGTCCACAAGTTAAAAACAGACGGCAGCATATTACGTGTCTATGTTGATAACGGCGCCCAAAACCTTCCATCACTTATTGATAAAGTAAAAGGAGCCGGTGGAAATGTTATCTCAGTTGGTATAAACCAGCAGTCACTCGAGGATGTATTTATTCATTTTACGGGAAAATCCATACGTAAAGAAGAAGCAAAAAAGGTGAACTTTTTTATAGGCGCGGGCATACCCCAGAAACTCGGAAGATGATAAAACTAACTGCTGTAATTGAAAGGGACATAAAAAAATTCCGGCGCAACCCTGTTGTTATAGTCATGAGCCTCTTAATGCCTCTGTTGTATCTTGTTATTTTAGGTAATTCATTACAGGGTAAATTCACAGGTCTTCCAATAGCAGTTGTAAATCAGGACTCAGGCACTTACTCAACACGCTTTATGGAAAATTTGCACGCATTGGAAGCAGGCGGGAGGACTCTTTCCTTTAAAAACCTGAAAGACCAGAAAGCAGCAGTTAACGGTGTTAAAAACAGCATATACAAGGCCGCTTTGATAATTCCTCCGGATTTCACAAAAAGAGTGCTATTGAACAAAAAACCTGAAGTAGGTTTATTCATGGATAATACCGACACCATTTCTGCCGAAATCATAAGAAACGCGATTAACAGCAGTATCCGCGCTATAAAAAAGGAGTATGTGCCTATCAGGGAAAAACCTGATGAAATATACCTCAGAAACATTGACCTCTACCCTATGATAGATTATTACCAGTCGCTGGTTCCAGGTGTTGTTATAATGGCGATCTTTCTCGGGACCATGACCGCAGGCGTATTTAATCTTGTAATGGACAGGTTTCTAGGCATCGAGGAGAGTTATTTACTTACCCCTCTGTCAAAAAGTGAAATTGTCTCCGGCCTCGTAATAAGCGGTCTTTCGATTACAACTATCACTGCTACAATAGTTTTAGCCGCGAGCATGCTGATTACTGGTATACCTTTTTCAAGGGGACTAAGTCAGGGTCTGTCTATATTTATTATTATAGTTCTTACAACTCTGGCTCTCTTAAGCATGATGTTTGTTATCCTGGGAAGAGCCAATCATCCCAGGATTGTCGGCATATTCAGCGGGTTTTTAAATGTCATATTCTTCTTTCCAAGCGGCGCGATATACCCTATTGAAAGCTTTCCCCCATGGCTAAAGACGTTTGCAGCAATAAATCCCGAGGCTTATGCGGTACATGCCTTAAAATTAATCCTGTTTAAAGGCGCGGGGCTTAAAATCGTCTACGGTGATATAATCTTTTTACTCGCTTTCACCGCTGTCATGATGACTATAGCAATTGTAAGCTTTAAGAGAACTCTTTAAAAACAAATTTCAAATTCTAATATCTAAATTCTAATTATCTAATATTAAAAGTTTAGAGTTTAGTGCTTGTAATTTAGGATTTGAACCCAAGGGGGTCATTATGGAAGCTGAAATAAACAAAGGCACTTTATCCCTTATCGAGGGGGATATAACAAAACAGGATACAGAAGCTATTGTAAATGCCGCAAATAAAAGTCTTCTGGGCGGCGGCGGGGTTGATGGAGCAATCCACAGGGCAGGCGGGCCAAAGATTCTTGATGAATGTAAAAAAATAGGCGGATGCGAAACAGGGGAAGCAGTTATCACTACAGGTGCAAATTTAAAAGCAAAATATGTAATACACACGGTCGGCCCTGTTTACAGAGACGGACTCCGTCATGAACCTGAACTTCTTAAAAACGCATATCAGAACTGTTTAACACTTGCGTCATCAAAAAACATAAAGAGCATCGCTTTTCCGTCAATAAGTACAGGAGCTTACAGATTCCCTATGGTACGCGCTTCAGAGATAGCACTGAAAACAGCTCTGAATTATCTTAAGGAAAACAGTGATATTGAACTTATACGTTTTGTGCTTTTCGGGCAGAAAGCTCTTGAGGTATACGAAAAAACATTAAAAAGACTGATTTAAGAATCAGCGCCGTCTGAATCTCTCATTTCCTGCAGCGCAGGGCAGAACGGTCTTTGTATATCTACCTTCGGCTTCTTAACTTTGCAAGGAGTCTCAGTATTTCAAGATAGAGCCAGATAAGCGTCACCATCAAACCAAATGCAGCATACCACTCCATGAATTTAGGCGCGCCGGATGCGGCGCCATTTTCAATGAAATCAAAATCGAGCACTAAATTCAGCGCTGCTATAATAACGACAAAAACACTGAATCCAATGCCGATAACCCCGCTTTCATGAATATACGGCATACGAATTCCAAAGATTCCTAGAAGCATGGTCACAATATAGATCAATGCGATCCCGCCTGTTGCAGCCATAACCCCGAGTTTAAAGTTTTCTGTCGCCTTGATTGCTCCGGTTTTATATGCCACTAAAAGGCAGAACAGAGTTCCAAACGTCAAAGTAACCGCCTGAATTACAATCCCTGGAAACCGGGCCTCAAAAAGAGCTGATATGCTTCCGAGGGTCAGCCCCTGTAAGACAGAATATATGGGTGCTGTTACCGGTGCCCACTGTTTCTTAAACACCGTAACCAGCGCTACAATAAACCCGCCTATAGCCCCGCCATAAAGCCAGGGCATAACTGCCTGAGGGTTCCCGCTTCTAAAAAACATTTGCCATGTCCATGAGGCAGACATCAGCACAAGAACAAGCATTAATAATGTCTTGTTAACCGTCCCCTGAATCGTCATTAACATGGAAGGATCTGATATTCTTGGAATATCTCTAAAAGTTTTTGAATTCAATGCAGGGTTTGCAGTTCTCATTATATTTCCTTTTTTTTTAATAATTCGATGATAATCAGCCGTTTATAATCAGGCAGAAATATATTAAACTGTCTTCTGTACTTATATTAAATACCTTTGTAAGATAAGGTTAACAACATGTCTGTTCCTCAAACAAAAAATCCTGAAAAATTCAGACTGATCTCGGATTTTAAACCCAAAGGGGACCAGCCAAAAGCCATAGACAGCCTTACCGAGGGTATTTCAAAAAAACAAAATCATCAGGTTCTTCTCGGGGTAACAGGCTCAGGCAAAACATTCACTGTCGCCAATGTAATAGCAAACATAAACAGGCCGACTTTAGTTATAGCCCACAATAAAACACTCGCTGCTCAGCTATACGGAGAATTCAAGACTTTTTTCCCTGAAAACTCTGTGGAGTACTTTGTGAGCTATTATGATTACTACCAGCCTGAAGCATACATACCATCCTCAGATACCTACATTGAAAAAGATTCCATGATAAATGACGATATTGACAGACTGAGACATTCAGCAACACGTGCTGTACTTGAAAGGCGGGACACTCTGGTCGTTGCCTCTGTTTCCTGCATATACGGTATCGGCTCGCCTGAAGACTATCTGAATATGCATCTCTTTATTGAAGAAGGTATGCGTACAGAGAGAGACGCATTTTTAAGAAGGCTTATTGACATGCTTTATGAACGCAGTGAAGATTTTAAAAGGGGCACCTTCAGGGTAAGAGGAGATATTGTTGAGATTTTTCCATCTTTTTCCGTTGACAATGCTATAAGGGTTGAATTCTTTGGTGATGACATAGAGGCAGTCTATGAATTTGACTCCCTGACAGGGAAAACCCGTAAACGCCTTGCAAAGGTCGCTCTGTTTCCAAACAGTCACTGGATTACACCGAAAGCACGGCTTACAAAAGCGTTCTCAGAAATTAATAGCGAGCTTGAAAAAAGAATCGATTTCTTCCTTAAACAGAATAAAGAACATGAAGCCAGGAGGATCGAACAGAAAACAAGGTTTGATATGGAAATGCTTAGAGAATTCGGTTACTGCCACGGGATAGAAAACTATTCAAGACATCTCAGCGGACGGACATCCGGTGAACCGCCGTTCTGCCTTATTGACTATTTTCCAAAAGATTTTCTGGTAATTATAGACGAGTCCCATGCAACAGTCCCTCAAATCAGAGGCATGTATGAGGGGGACAGATCAAGAAAACAGACACTTGTGGATTTCGGCTTCAGGCTCCCGTCTGCGCTCGATAACCGCCCATTAACATTCAGTGAATTCGAACACAGGGTAAACCAGGCTGTCTATATATCTGCTACGCCTGCAGACTATGAGATCAAAACATCAAATAATAAAATCATTGAGCAGATTATCCGACCGACCGGCCTAACAGACCCTGAGATAGATTTAAGGCCTGTTACAGGACAGGTGGATGATCTTCTTGAAGAAATCAAAATAAGGGCCGAAAAAAAGGAACGGGTTCTGGTAACCACGCTGACTAAAAGAATGGCAGAAGATATCACAGATTATTACACGGAATTAGGAGTAAGGGCACGGTACCTGCACTCAGGCATCAATACACTGGAAAGAGTAGATATATTAAGAGACCTGAGACTCGGCAAATTTGACGCTCTTATCGGTGTAAATTTACTAAGAGAAGGGCTTGACCTTCCGGAGGTATCACTCGTTGCGGTCTTTGACGCGGACAAGGAGGGGTTTCTCCGCTCCAGCCGCTCCCTTATACAGACCTCCGGCAGGGCTGCAAGAAATATAAACGGCCGGGTAATATTCTATGCTGATAACATTACAGGCTCAATGAAAACTGCCATGGACGAAACAAAAAGAAGGCGGAAAATTCAGGAAAAATATAATACCAGCAATAAAATAACTCCTAAATCAATAATTAAGGATATAAACAATATCCTCGGCTCAATATACGAAGCTGATTACTGGACAGTGCCTGTAGCAGCTGAGGAAAATGTCGAATACAAAGATGAGTCAGCGCTTAAAGAACTTGAAAAAGAGATGAAACAGGCTGCCAAAGACCTTGAATTCGAAAAAGCAGCTGAACTAAGGGACAGAATCAGGGCGATTAAAAACAGACAGCTTCAATTAGGAATAAAAAAATAAATACCATGCTTCAGTCTTCTGAAATAACGACCTTCCTGGATCGTATATCAAGAGACTTTAAAGATGAAATTGCGCATTACCGGTACCTTGAACCTAAACCGGCTGAATACTCCAAACCTGAAGATCCTTTAAATGAAAACCTGAGAAAAACCCTGAGCAGGAAAGGAATTGATAAACTTTATATCCATCAGGCAGAAGGCATAAACCTTATAAGAAACGGTCACAATGCGGTTGTTATGACCCCAACTGCAAGCGGTAAAAGTCTTATATACAATATCCCTGTGCTTGAAGCCATTCTTGAGGACCCCGCCACAAAAGCGCTTTATCTTTTTCCTTTAAAAGGACTTGAGCAGGATCAGATAAAAACCCTCAGAGAAATTGCGTCAGACCTTGAAATTCAGCATCCCGCCGAAATCTATGACGGTGATACCACAGCCTACAGAAGAAAAAAAATCCGCGAATCATTTCCCAATATAATATTTTCTAACCCTGACATGCTTCATCTGGCCCTTAATGCATTTCATGCAAAATGGACGAATTTTTTTAAAAATCTGAAATTCGTTGTAATTGACGAGATACACACTTACAGGGGTGTCTTCGGCTCACACGTCGCGCAGGTCTTTAGACGCCTGAGAAGGATCTGTAAATATTACGGCTCAAATCCGCAGTTTATTACATGTTCGGCAACAATAGCTAACCCGGCAGAACTCGCAAAAGCCCTTACCGGAGTCGAGTTTAAAACAATCGACAAAAACGGGGCACCGAGCGGGGGAAAGCATGTTGTTTTTATAAACCCCTTTGCAAGCACTTATACCGCCTCAACAAAGGCTTTAAAACTATCTCTTGATTCCGGACTGAAGACCATAGCATTTACAAAAGCGAGGAAGATAACAGAGTTGATGTACAGCTGGCTTGTTGAGGCCTCTGAAAAATACAGGGATATTACAAGTTCTTACAGAGCCGGGTTCTTACCCTCTGAAAGGAGGGAGATTGAACAGAAATTATTCTCAGGGGAACTGCAGGGCGTAGTGTCAACAAGCGCGCTTGAACTTGGTGTTGATATAGGCGGACTCGATACCTGCATCCTTACAGGCTACCCCGGAAGCATCGCGAGCACATGGCAGCGCGCTGGAAGGGTTGGCAGGCATGGACAGGATTCAGTCATTATTATGGTCGGATTAAAAGATGCCCTTGACCAGTATTTTATGAGGCATCCTGATGATTTCTTCGGCAGGAGTCATGAAGCTGTAGTTTTGGACGCTTTAAACGAATCCATACTGAAACAGCACCTTATATGCGCGGCAGCCGAGATTTATCTTGAGACTGGTGACTCAATCTACCCCGTTAGCAAAGTAGATGCATCAACATCTTCTGACGGGGTGAATGAATCAAAAATTTTAATGCATGTTATAAATGAACTTGCGGATGAAAAACTGCTTAGAAAAGGGAAAAAGGGGGATATATGGTTCACTCCGGGACGTTACCCTCAAAGAGACGTAAGCATCAGGGGTATAGGAAAAACTTTTACTGTTTTCAGCGGAGGAAAGCGCATCGCTGTAATAAGCGGAGCAAGTATATTTAAAGAAGCTCATCCCGGCGCGATCTATCTTCATAAGGGCAGACAATACAGGGTCGAAGAACTTGACCTGGAAGAACTGAGGGTATTCTGCCGTGAAGTGGACGTTTCATACTACACTCAGGCTGTTACTCAGGAAGAAACAGAAATCATCAATGAACTTGAAAAACAAAACAACACAAGTTGGGGAAATCTCAGGATAACATATACCGTAACCGGCTTTTGGAAAAAAAGAATGTTAAGTCAGGAAAAGATAAGCCGCCACCCGGTGGAACTGCCTTCATGGACATTTGAAACACAGGGATTATGGATAACACTGAGCAGTGAGACAGAGAAAAGAATTATAAAAAATAACCTTGATTTTGGAGGAGGACTGCATGCGCTCGAACACACGGCGATATCTGCACTACCCCTTTTTGCGATGTGCGACAAAGGCGATATCGGCGGAATAAGCTACCCCCGCTATCCTGATTTCCGAATGCCTGCGATATTCATATATGACGGCTTTCAGGGCGGTGTAGGACTCACAAAAAGAGGGTTTGAGGTAAAAAAGATATGGCTTGAGGCTACAGGGAAAATAATAACTGAATGTCCATGTGAGGACGGATGTCCTTCATGCGTGCAGGACTCACAGTGCGGTTCGGGCAATGATCCACTTGATAAAAAGTCAGCTCTTATTATTCTGGAAGAACTGAAAAAAGATTTATAAATAAAAAGACCCCCTTGTTCTACCGGGGGTCTTTTTTAACATACGATCTGGTTCTTTGTTATTTTCTTTTATGGGAAGCGCAGGTTTTTGTTTTTGCTCTTGCAGTATTCTTACATCTCTTCCCTGTCTTTGTCTTCGAACTACATCTTTCTTTTTTTGCCATGTTCCCTCCTTTTATGTTCAGAGTAATAACTCTATTAACAACCAGTATATCATATATTATCTTTAATGCAAGTCAAAAAATATCTTTTAAAAAATTATTGCACTTAAAACAATATTTGAATAGAATAAATAAAAACAGCCATGAAAATTTTCTTTTCAGAAAAATGTCTGAAATATTCACAGCCCGGACACCCTGAGTCTCCTGAAAGAGTAAGCTCTTCATATCAGTACCTTATGGAGAAAGGTTTTGAATTTATAGAGCCTGCGCTGTGCAGGGATGAAGATATACTGCTTGCCCATACACCAAAACTGCTGAAAGAAGTAAAAGGGGAAAAGTTTATGGACCTTGATACCCCTGCCCTGCCCGGTATATTTGAACACGCCATGCTGGCGGCCGGAAGCGCGGTCAGTGCTGCCGACGAATGTTTAAAAGGCAATAAGACATTCTCACTTATGAGGCCTCCCGGCCACCACGCAACAAAAAACAGTCTGGGCGGTTTCTGTTATTTCAACAATGTTGCCATCGCCTCATTAAAGGTCAGGGGAAAAACAGGCAAAATAGCTGTCATTGATTTTGACTGCCACCACGGAAACGGCACTGAAGATATATTCCTGGGTGAAAAGGACATCCTCTACTTATCATTGCATCAAAGTCCGTTATATCCGGGAACAGGCCTTAGAAGCAGGGAAAACTGTATTAATTACCCCATACCTTACAACACTTCTACTGAGCAATACCTCGCTTTTCTGGATGACGGATTAAAAAAAGTTGCTGAATTCAATCCGGACCTGCTCGCAATTTCTGCAGGCTTTGATTCATACAAACTGGATCCAATAACTAATCTCTCCCTTGAAAAGGATACTTATAAGACAATAGGAGAGATGCTTTCGAAATTCAATAAACCATTATTCACTGTCCTTGAAGGCGGTTACAGCAGGGATATCCCTGAATGTATCTATCAGTTTTTAACAGGGCTGAATACATAGGAGGTCAATATGAAAAAGGTTCTGATCCTGCTGGTTGTTGTGTTTGTAGTTATTATTGCAGCGCTTTTTATAGGCAAAAATATTGTCGCTAAGACAGCCATAACAAGCGGTGTAAAAGCGGTAACCGGGCTTGAAATGGATATAGGCAGTATGAATGTCGGCATAATGAATACCTTAATCGGAATAAACAACTTGAAGCTTTATAATCCGGCTGATTATTCTGACAGGGTAATGATAGATATGTCTGAAATATATGTTGATTACGATTTAAGAGCATTTCTCAAGCGAAATGCTCATCTGGAGGAAGTAAGAATAAACTTAAATAAACTTACCGTTATAAAAAACCGTAACGGCAAGCTCAATATTGATTCTTTAAAAGTGGTCAGGGATGACAAAAAATCCAAAGAACCTGAGGAAAAGAAAAAAGCAGATAAGAAAAAGACCGAAATAAAAATAGATACCCTCGATTTAAAAATCGGCAAAGTCGCTTATAAAGACTTTTCCAAAGGCAAAAAACCAATAGTGCTGGAATACAATGTCAACCTGCACGAAAAATTTTATAACATAACAGATGTTAACGAGATCGGAAAGCTTATCCTTGTCAAGGCCCTGTCAAAGACAGATATCGCAAACCTTGCAGGTTTTGCGCTGGATTCCCTGCAAAAAGACGTACTTGGGTTAGTAGGGAAAGCGCCGATCCTGGGCAAGCCCATTCAGGATGTCGGGGAAAAAGCGGTTGATACCCTTAAAGAAACAGCAGAAGAATTAAAAAAGACATTAAAACTGCCTTTTGGAAAAAAATAAAACAGCAAATTCTAAATCCTAAACACTAAATTCTAAATATTAGATAGTTTTTGACATTGGAAAATTGGAATTTAGACATTGTTTCGAGTTTAGGATTTCGAATTTCGGATTTCTCAGAATGAGCTTTATTTCTCCCAGAAATGCGGTACAAAAAGAATAACAACAGTATATATTTCGAGTCTGCCCATTAACATACAGAAAACAAGTACCCACTTGCCCGCTGCCGGGATTGAAGAATAATTATCAGTTGGCCCCACTTCCCCGAGTGCAGGGCCTACATTTGACATCGCTGAAATTACCGCGCTTGATGAAGTTACAATATCTATCCCGAGCGAGGTCATAAACAGTGTCGCAACCACTGCGATCAGAATAAAAAGGAACAAAAATCCCCATATACCTCCCAGGGTCTCCTTGCGTACATTCCTGCCGTCAAGCTTAAGCGCAGTAAGCGCATGAGGATGTATTAGCTGATAAAGTTCCCTGTACGCCTGTTTAAACATGAGCAGGACCCTTACCTGTTTCATGCCTCCTCCGGTTGAACCTATCATGCCTCCAAAAAACATAAGACATAAAAGGAGCATCTGGACAAAAATGGGCCACAACTCAAAATCAGCTGTTGCAAATCCGGTTGTAGTCATCACTGATACAACCTGAAAAGACGAATATCTTAAAGCCTCTGATATTGAGACAGTCCCGGAAGCCATTATATTCAGAGTCACAACCGCTATTGATAAACACGTAACCACCAGGTAGAATTTAAACTCAGTGCTTTCAGTGAACCGCGAAAACCTGCCGCGCAAAGCATAAAAATGCAAAGCAAAGTTTATACCCGCAAAAAACATAAACATGGTAATGATAATATCGATATACGCACTGTTAAAATATGCAATGCTTGTGCTTTTTGTTGAAAACCCTCCCGTAGCCATAGTTGTAAATGAATGACATATCGCATCAAATACATCCATACCGGAAACTTTTAAAAGAACAGCCAGGATCGTTGTAAGTCCGGCATATATATACCACAGGGATTTTGCTGTATCAAGAATTCTTGGCCTCAGTTTTTCAACTCCTATCTCCGGGACCTCAGCTTTAAACAACTGCATACCGCCAACCCCCAGAATGGGAAGAATCGCAATTGAAAAAACTATTATTCCCATACCGCCCATCCATTGCGTCAAGCTTCTCCACAGCAGAATCCCTTTCGGCAGACTCTCAAGATTGCTTAAAACAGATGCACCCGTAGTTGTAAAACCTGCCATAGATTCAAAATAGGCATTGGTAAAGGTCGAAGAAACTCCGGATAAAAGATAAGGCAAAGAACCGAACAGGGACACCGCAAGCCAGCTCATAGTCACAACAGCAAAACCACTCCTGTGCCTCAGCTCGATTTTTTTCTGGCTTTTGGTAAAAAAATACAGAAGGATACCTGAAAACAGCGTAACTGCAAAAGAAATACTAAGGGCATTAAGGTCCTCACCTTTATAAATGATAGAAGTTACAACAGGCAAGAGCATAAATGCAGATGAAAATATCAGGACAACACCGATGAAATTAAATACAAGACCTATGTTCATTTAAGAAGTTTTTCAACCTGCTTAATAAACTCTTTAAGGGTAAAGATAACCAGCTTATCCCCCGTAAGAATCTTGTCGTTGCCTGACGGAATAATAACGGTATCACCCCTTATAATCGCCCCTATAAGGGACTTCTTTGGAAGTTCAAATTCACGAAGGGTTTTTCCGGCAAGAATTGAGCCCTCCATCACCTCTGCTTCCATAATCTCTGCCTTGCCTTCTGCCACAGTTGTAAGAGAAAGTATATTGCTTCCCCGGACATACTTTAAAATAGCATCAGCAGTAATCAGCCGCGGACTCAGCACAGCCTCTATTCCAAGGTTATGGGCAAGAGGCATATAATCGGTCCTGTTAACAATAGTTATAACCTTTTTCACCCCTAAACTCTTGGCAAGCAGAGATGCCATTATATTGAGTTCTTCATTATTTGATATGGCAGCGAATACATCCATATCATTGATATTTTCCTCCTCCAGCAAATCCTGATCTGAACCGTCTCCATGGAGTATTACACATTTTTTCAGGGATTTAAGCAGGAACTTACATCTTTCAGCATCCTTTTCAATTACTTTTACGTTTAAGTTTCTTTCCTCCATTGTCTTTGCCACATAATACCCTATCCTGCCCCCGCCTACGAGCATAACGCTTTCAGCGGGCTCGGTAATACCGCCTATATTACTGCAAACCTGCTCGATATTTTCTGTTTTAACCGATAGAAAAACTATATCGTCTTTTTTGATAGTATCATCACCCGAAGGTATTAAAATCTGCTCACCACGCTGAATTGCTCCAAATAGTACCTTGGGTTTCGTAAGGTTAAGATTTTTAAGTTCTTTGCCGATCAGTTTTGAATCTGACGGAATTTTGATGCCAATAATTTTTACTCTACCGTCTTCAAAATCTTCAACATCAGCGGCAAGAGGGACTTCTAACAGCCTTATAACCGCCTTTGCCGACTCAATTTCAGGACTGATTGCCGGATTTATTCCGAGGCTCTGAAGAAGCGTTTCATTGCTTATATACTCATGGTTTCTTATTCTTGCTACATTCCTGGGTACACCGAACATTACCTTGGCAACAAGACAGGCGACCATATTAGTCTCATCCATGTCAGTAACTGCAAGGAGTATATCAGTATTTTCTGCACCTGCCTCTTGAAGCACCGAGGGGGCACCGCCCTCACCTTCAAGCACGGCAACATCTATGGCATCAGTTATTCTCTTCAGCTTTTCCTTGGCCTTATCCACAACTACTACATCAAGGTTCTCGGCTGAGAGAGACTTGGCTAACTGAAACCCGACCTCACCTGCACCAACTATAATCACTCGCATAGGGCAATTATATCACAAGGTAAATGAGAAATAGCAAATAGGAGGGCAAAAATGCATCCACACGGCCTGTCTCTATCTTATTGATTTAACCAGGAACTTTTTCATAAGATATATGCGATTAATAATCGCAGTTCAACGTTCATTGGTCAATGGTTAAATAATCAGGTTATATGTTTTTTTTTCTATCAACAATGAACTATTAATGGTTAACTGTCTTTAAGGGCGATTAGCTCCCCGAAGCCTCGGGACAGGCAGTTGGAGAGCGTCCCGATTCATCGGGAAGGTCGCTGTTTTTTTAGATGTTAACTTTTAATTTTTAGCTGTTAAACTATTAACAATGAACTATTAACGGTTAACTGTCTTTAAGGGCGATTAGCTCAGGGGGAGAGCGCTGCCTTCACACGGCAGAAGTCATCGGTTCGAAACCGATATCGCCCACCATTTTTTCTATAATGGACAGAGGTCGGTCGCATCGACCATCGCCTACCATTGTTCTTCGCATCCATGCTTCGCCATAGCAAGGCTTCGCGATGGCAAGAAGCTACGAACAATAAATTACACTCGGCAAGAGGCTTTGCGTAATTACCTTTTACCATATTATTACAGGTAAGCGTAGCAGCCTGCTTCGCCGAAGTGCTACGAAGGCTGAATAGCGAAGTTTACTCGCTACCATTTGCTTTTTTGCATGTTTGTTCCTTTTATGCTATATTGTCCTTAATTTTTAAATATTAACTATCTCTTTATATAATGGAGGAGTAATGAAAAAGGAAAAAACATAAGGATCAAGCATGAGATTGAAATTTATATTGTTTACCTCTTTTACCGGATTATTTTTTATTCTTAAGTTAGCATTTGCGTTGGACGGAAACACAAATATCGATGCGGTCTTTGCTAATCAAGGTCAAAACCGTATCTGCTTGGGAAACGGATCAGGTGGCTTTACCTGTGGTAATGTGAGTGGAGATACTAATTTAAGCAGGGGAGTTGCCCTTGGCTTCATAGATGGGGACGCAAACCTCGATGCGGTCTTTGCTAATGAAGGTCTACAAATCAACCGTGTCTGCCTTGGCAACGGAGCAGGTGGTTTTACTTGCAGTAATGTGAGCGCGGACACGGCAACTAGCGTAAGTGTTGCTCTCGGCTTCATAGATGGGGACGCAAATCTTGATGCGGTCTTTGCTAATGCTAATGGTGAAACTAACCGTACCTGCCTTGGCGACGGAGCAGGAGGCTTTACTTGCAGTAATGTGAGTGCGGACACGAATAGTAGCAACAGTGTTACTCTCGGCTTCATAGACGGGGACACGAATCTCGA
>VAPA010103254.1_pt1 | contig 27936 bp, 27 predicted proteins | sample 3395041 | NCBI WGS metagenome assembly VAPA01 (sample SAMN08290432, study PRJNA428436) | hydrothermal vent metagenome | isolation source: Deep-sea hydrothermal vent chimney | place: Indian Ocean: Southwest Indian Ridge | depth 1973 m m
GACGTGAGCTCCAGCGATTTGTTGGGCGGTCTGTATTTTCTTCTTTTAAGACCGTCCAGCAAAGTGCTGGGGTTGAGTGAAAGCTCAGCTCCGCATTGGGGTGGGGGAGCTTATTTTATTATTTCTTTATTTTCCTTTATTTCCCGGCCCTAACAATTAATAGACGATTGGTATTATTTACTACTTCAGTTGTTTTACGTTATCAAAATATAATTACTATAAGCAAGTTAAAAATTCCCTTAAAATATATACAATTAAAGCAATATGAGCCGCATATTGTTAGCAATATCAGTAAATACGACTTGAAACATTTCAGGCTGATAACAACAATCACCACTTGACCTATTAAGCGTCCGGAGGTTATATTCAGTTTATGACTAAAAAACATGTTCCCATATCATTTGAAAAGGTCAGGACCTGCTCTCTTAAAAAGCGAAAAAGCAAATTTTCCCGCGACAAGCTTGGCAAACCTTTTACAGGCGGAACATTCAGCAGTTTTCTTGACAGCCTTCCTGATACACTTGCCTCCAGGGACCTGATAGAGATATCAAAAGCAATTGTAAAGGCCAGAAAAAAAGGCAGGCCTGTTGTCCTCGGCATGGGTGCGCATCCCATCAAGGTCGGTTTAACCCCGGTTATTATCAAACTGATGGAGAAAAACATAATAACCGCTGTTGCCATGAACGGCGCCTGTATTGTCCATGATTTTGAACTGAGTCTTATAGGCCATACATCTGAGGATGTTGACACTGAACTCTGCAGGGGCACGTTCGGTATGGCAAATGAGACAGGCAGGGACATAAATCTGGCAATTAATAGCGGCGTGGCGCAGGGCAAAGGCATTGGCAAGTCTGTAGGCGACTATATTTTAAAAGGTAAATTCCCAAACAGGAAATTAAGTATTCTGGCTGCTGCTTCACGGCTGAATATCCCTGTTACGGTTCATGTCGCAATAGGTACTGATATTATTCATATGCACCCTGAAGCAGACGGGGCCGCGATAGGTGAGGGAAGCCTGCGGGATTTCAGGACATTTTCCTCTGTAATATCCGGGCTTAAGCACGGTGTATATATTAATCTCGGTTCTGCGGTGATAATGCCGGAAGTTTTTTTAAAGGCAGTGGCAGTTACAAGAAACCTGAAGCATGATGTTAAGAATTTTACAACCGTGAATATGGATTTTATACAGCATTACAGATGCCGTGAGAATGTCTTGAGAAGGCCGGTCCTCTCCGGCGGCAAGTCGTATGCGATCACCGGCCACCACGAGATTATGTTCCCGCTTCTTTCTGCCGCAATAATGAGAGAGATAAAGAAGGATTAAATTCGAATATCGAAATTCGAAATTCTAAACAAATCAAGAATTCTAAAATAAAATGTTCAAAACAAACTGTTTTATAATTAGAAATTGTGTTATTGGAAATTGTTTCGGATTTCGATATTAGTATTTCGGATTTAGGATTTTAAATATGACTCCAGTAGTTGATGAGGAACTATGTATCGGATGCGGCAACTGCGAAGCTATCTGCCCGACTGTATTTCAGTTAATGGAGGAGAAATCCAAAGTGATAGACCCTGACTCGTGCGATATTGTCGAATGCTGTGAGGCGGCAGAGGAAAATTGTCCGGTTGAAGCGATAACACTGGAAGGAGAATAAAGCAGTATAAGATTCAATACTGTAATGCTATAGATAAAAGGGGTTCCATTTTAGCTGTAATGAAAAAGTTCATAATAATCTTTCTTGTCTTTGTCTTTATCCTTCTTCTGGGTGTTGGTACGGGCGGGTACTTCGCGCTTGTCAGGGGAGTGCCTCAGATAGAGGAGATAAAGGACTACCGGCCTTCCAGGGGAACAAGGATATATGCGGATGATGATACTCTTATAAAAGAGATCAGGATCGAAAAGGGTATCCATGTATCCATTGATAAGATCCCTGAGCACTTTAAAAAAGCTATTGTCTCTGTTGAGGATGCCAGGTTCTGGCTGCACAGCGGCCTGGATTATGTCGCCATCCTGAGGGCTCTGTTAAAGGACATTCGCGCCCGACGGATAAAGGAGGGCGGAAGCACAATAACCCAGCAGCTTGCGAAAGTAGTTTTTCTTTCCTCTGAAAGGACATTGGTCAGAAAACTTAAAGAGGCGACACTCGCTATCAGGCTGGAAAAAAACCTCACAAAAGAAGAGATACTGGAACTCTATCTCAATAAAATATATTTCGGCCATGGCGCTTACGGTGTTGAAATGGCGGCGAGGTCGTATTTTGGCAAATCCATTTCTGACGTGGATCTTGCCGAGGCAGCTCTTTTATGCGGGTTGATCCAGGCTCCGAGTCGTTATTCTCCGTATAACAACCTTGACAAAGCAAAGCATAGACAGCTTATCGTTTTGAACAGAATGCTTGAGGAGCGATATATAACTGAAGAAGAGCATGCCCTGGCATATGAACAGCCGCTTTACCTTTCCAGTCTCAGGTATGGTCAGGAGTCTCAGAATTACTTTCTGGAATACGTAAGAAAGTATCTCGAGGACAAATACGGTATGGAGAAAGTTTACAAGGGCGGGCTTAAGGTGTATACAACTCTCAACAACAAGATGCAGACAATTGCAGTCAGGTCTCTTCAAAAAGGTTTAAGGGATCTGGATAAGAGGCAGGGTTTCAGAGGGACGCTTGGACATAAAGAGATTGACGTTGAAAAGGAACTATCGGAAACACAACCTATTAAAAAGATAATCATGAAAAAAGGCGATCTCCTCACGGCAACCGTACTCAAGGTGTCTGCCTCGGAAGCTACTGTGAAAACAAAGGGGTTTATCGGCCGGCTTTTTCTATCTGATTCAAAATGGGCGGGCAGGCTCATAGACCCGGAGGACAAAGTTATAAAGAAATTCAGCAAGTTTAAGCTTACCGATATCCTTAAACCGGGCGATATTATTCATGTCAGGGCTAAAGAGGTAAAAGAAAATCCGGTTTTTGTGCTTGAGCAGGAACCTGTTGTTCAGGGCGCTGTTGTAGCCATAGAACCGGCCACAGGATATATTCGGGCCCTTGTCGGAGGCTATGATTTCAGTAAAAGTGAATTTAACAGGGCCGTATTTGCAAAAAGACAGGCAGGTTCGGCATTTAAGCCGATTATCTATGCGGCTGCAATAAATTCTGGTTTTACGCCTGCAAGTATAGTGGTAGATGCGCCGGTCAGTTATGAAAGCCAGGTTTTTGGAGACTGGGAACCTGAGAATTATGATAGGAAGTTTAAAGGGCCGACAAGACTTAGAGAGGCCCTCGCGTACTCAAGAAATATTGTTACTGTCAAACTCCTTGAAGAACTTGATCTGATGGAGGTAAGAAAAATTGCCAGAAGAATGGGAATCAAGGGGACTATTCCGTATGACCTGACGCTCGCGCTCGGCAGTCTGAGCGTTACTCCTTTGGAAATAACGTCAGCTTACAGTGTTTTTGCCTTTGGAGGCAGCAGACCTGATCCGATAGCAGTGAAATATGTGACAGACCTTAATGGCAATATGATTGAAAATAACGAGTCCAGCAGGACTGAAGTCCTGGATCCTCAAACAGCTTTTATTGTAACCTCCATGCTTGAAGATGTGGTTAAGTACGGCACCGGAAAACGGGCTCGGGTGCTGAAAAGGCCGGTTGCGGGTAAAACAGGGACAACCAATGAGTACAGAGACGCGTGGTTTATCGGGTTTACACCTGAACTGGTATCAGGTGTTTGGGTAGGTTTTGACGATTCCCGGCGGCTTGGAAACAGGGAGACAGGTTCCAGGGCGGCATTGCCAATGTGGATCTCTTTTATGAAAGACGCGCTTGCTGTGATATCTCCGTTTGGACGCGAGGAAGAACAGAAGGCCCAGACAGAGCCGTTTCCCACTCCTGACGGTATTGTTACAACTGTTATTGATCCGCTGACAGGGCTTCTTGCGACCCGGGACTCAGAAAAAATGGTAGAGATCTTTAAAGAGGGTACCGTACCTGTAGAATATTCTACGCCCTTTTACAGGGACCTGGTTAGAAAACAGAAGCAGGAGCTGGAGGCAGTAAGAAGGCGTAACTAATGATTTTATCAGATTTCCTTATTAACAACGATTGACTGATAAAAACCGCACTTTTTGCAGTTGCCGAGTTTCTTGGCAATTGCTCCGCTCACTTCTTTCTCGCAAAACGTACCGGCCACTACCCAGCATATTCGTCCGTAATCAGGGTATGCGGGACATTCCATCTCAGCGGATCCTTTTGTTTTTTCTATGCCGCATTTTTGAAATTCCCAGCATTTTATCTTTGCATCTTCATCCTTGTGCTGATATGGGAAAATCATTTTGAATGATGTGCCTTTACCCTCCAGGTTTTCCGCCCTTATTAATCCATTATGTTCGTCTATGATCTTCTTGCATATGGAAAGTCCAAGTCCCGTGCCAATGCCTATTTCCTTTGTTGTATAGAACGGTTCGAATATCATATTAATTTTTTCCTTCGGAATACCGGTACCGGTGTCCGATACCTCTATTGCGACATAATCTACATGATACAGGTTATCCATAGAAGTCTTTATTGTAAGCGTGCCCCCTCCCGGCATTGCATCGATCGCATTTGATAAAAGATTGTCTACAGCCTGCCTGACCTGCTCCCTGTCTATCAGAACTGCAGGGAGTGAAGTATTGAGCTTCTGTTCTATGTTTATAGACTGTTCGGTGCATATGCCACTGAAGGTGAAGACAGCATCTTTGGCAGGGTCGTTTATATCCTGATATTCCATATGCAGCGCAGCTTTTCTGGAAAATGTCAGAACGTCCCTTAGTATTTTTTCCAGTCTGTCAACTTCGGATATTACGATTTCGGAGTACTCTTTTTGTATTGAGCCGGGCACCAGTTTTTTATCCAGCCTTCTCGCAAAACCTCCTATAGAGGTCAGAGGGTTCCTTATTTCGTGGGCGACATCAGCGGTTAACCTTCCCAGGGCTGACAATTTCTCCGCCTGAATGAGTTTCCCCTGAACATATCGCAGTTCCTCAATGGACTCGTTTAACTCTTTATTGAGGTTCCCTATCTCGTACTTATCTTTTTTCAACTGCTGGGATAGCATACCGAGGGGCAGGGCAATCAGAAAGAGGAACGAAACACGGAGTGAAAAATCCGTCCAGGCAAGTATACTGAAGTCAAAGTTGCCGCTTATAAGGTATAGTATGGCGGCTATTACAGCTATGGCAGCTCCGCCTCTCAGACCATAATAAAAAGAATAAAGGGCTGTTATCAGGTAAAACCCGTTAAAGAAGGAACTACCGAACCCCCCTGTTGCCCTGACGAGCAGTGAAGCAAATACGAGATCAAAAACAAGGCAGAAAACATATATAGTTCTTTTCTTTTGGGGAGAAAAAAACAGCCATAGGTAAATAAGAACAGAATAAGCGACAAAATAAATAATGATACGTGTGACATCTTCAAATGTTTTGTTGGGAATATCGGAGAATACGAGCCACCCGATTCCTCCCCCTAAAAGTATCAATCTTAAAAAGCTGAAAGCTGTATCAGCTATCTCGATGTGGGTTTTGGACTTCTCCCACCGGCTTTTTAGCTTCTGATATAGACTCATTAATGTTTTAATATCATATTAGCAGATAAACATCAAGACAGCAGTCATGGAATAATTACATATCCTAAATCCGGTTGCAGTTTTATATTATTATCAGACATACTATTACAATTATGCCCACGTTTAACAAAGTCCGTCTGGAACTGCTGAAAGGCCTGAGGCTTGCGAAATGCCTGAAATGCGGTTGTATGAGAGTGACACTTGAGAATTTAAAGGCGTCCCTCCCGTCATTAAAGAACGAAGAACCCAGAGAATTATTAAAGGATGTCAGGGCGTGGATAAAAGGCCTTAAACCGCTTGAATACTCATGTCTTGGTTGTTCATACTGCATACCGGCAGAGGCAATGACTACTCTTACCCGGAAGTTTCCATCAATTGCCTCGGCAACTCTGTCAAGCTGTGAATTTGAGGTCAGTAAGGACTCATGGCCGCCGGTAGCGGGTGAATATACAGTTCTGGACAAGTCAGCTCCTGTAGCTGTTTCCACACTTGCGAGTAAGGAGTTGGAGGATAAACTGGTTAAACTGAACCCGCCGGGACTTTGTATTGTAGGCAAGACTGAGACAGAAAACATAGGTATTGATAAAATTGTAAAAAATATTGTTACCAACCCTGCGATCGGTCATCTTATTTTGGCGGGTAAAGAGACAGAGGGACATAAAAGCGGTCAGACCCTTTTGGCGTTATGGAAGAATGGTGTTAATAAGGATATGCGCGTTGTTGGTTCAAAAGGCAGGCGCCCTATACTAAAAAACGTTACACTGTCGGAAGTTAGCAGGTTTCGCAAACAGGTTAAAATAGACGATCAAATTGACTGTGAAAATGTTAAACTATTAGCCGGAAGGATTAAAGACCTCTCGAAGAAAACAGTGACTCCTTTGGCCCTTGTCAGTTGCGGATGCGAATCGTGTCATGATGAGCCGAAGAAGAAAACTCGCTCAAGGTCCGGGAATGCCAGGGTTAAGGCAAAGGCCCCCGGTTCTATTAAGCTTGATAAGGCGGGTTATTTTGTAATTATACCCTCAAAAAAGGATAAGCTGATAACAGTTGAGCATTATTCTTATGAAAATAAACTGCTCAGGACGATAGAGGGTAAAAGCAGCAGAAATATTTATCATACACTTATATCCAATAAATGGGTAAAAGACCTGACCCATGCGGCATATTTGGGAAAGGAGCTTGAAAGGGCGGAACTTTCTATCCGGAAAAAGTTTAAATTTGTTCAGGACGGAGCGTAGCCTTAACAGGCAGTAACCTGTAACACGTTACGCGTAACCGGTCACGGATTTATTATGGGAAAAGTAATTGCAATAGCCAACCAGAAGGGCGGAGTGGGAAAGACCACAACTGCCATTAATATTGTGGCTTCCATGGCTGCGGCAGAGAAGAAGGTGCTTCTTATAGACGCCGACCCTCAAGGCAACTCGACCAGCGGTTTAGGAGTAGACAGAAGCAGCCTGTCAGCGAGCCTTTATGACATATACAAAGAGACAAGAAAAATTGAAGAGGTTATCCAGAAGACCGATCTTGATTATCTTGATATTATTCCGTCAAATATTGATCTTATCGGCGCTGAGCTGGAGCTTATTTCAAAAGATGGCAGGGAAGGTATTCTCAGACATGCCCTTGAGTCAGTTAAATCCGGATACGATTATATTTTCATTGACTGCCCTCCCTCTCTCAGCCTTTTGACAATTAACGCGCTTGTTGCCGCGGAAAGTCTCATGGTGCCGGTACAGTGTGAATATTATGCCCTGGAGGGCATTTCTTCTCTAATGAGGACCCTTGCGCTTGTCAGGGAATCTTATAATTCATCTCTTGACATAGAAGGCATTGTAGTTACGATGTTTGATGCCAGGAACACACTTTCAAATCAGGTTGCCGCTGAACTCAGACAGCACTTCGGCGATAAGGTCTATAAGACAATTATCCCGCGAAATGTTACGCTTGCGGAAGCTCCGAGCCATGGGAAACCTGTTATTCTCTACGATGTCAGCTCAAAAGGAGCACAAAGTTATATAGCTCTTGCAAAGGAGGTAATGGATAATGAAAACGGCACTGGGTAAAGGTCTTGGAGCCCTTATTCCTGAGAAAGGAAAGATAGGCGGAGTACTTGAACTTGACCTTAATTCAATAGTCCCCAATAAATACCAGCCAAGACGGATCTTCAGGGATACTGCCCTTATGGAGCTTGCTTCATCCATAAAGGAAAACGGAGTTATACAGCCTGTTATCGTGACAAAAGACACGGGAAATTTGTTCCAGCTGATCGCAGGGGAGAGAAGGTGGAGGGCTGCCAAGCTTGCCGGACTTAAGAAACTGCCTGCCATTCTGAAAGATGCCGCTCCGGCTGAATCGCTGGAACTCGCACTCATAGAGAACATACAGAGGGAAGACCTGAATCCTCTTGAATCTGCAGAGGCGTTCCAGAGGCTTATAAGTGATTTTAATCTTACTCAGGACGATGTATCAAGAAAGATAGGGAAGGACAGGGCCACGGTATCAAATTATCTCAGGATACTGAAACTTCCGGCAGATATTAAAAAATGGATTGCGGAAGGTTCTTTGACTGTCGGACATGCTAAGGCAATTTTGCAGGTAGAGGATGCAAGTGTGCAGCTTGATACAGCCAGGAAAATCATAAAGAAGGGCTTAAGTGTCAGGGAGGCAGAAGCTCTCTGTAAAAGGGTATCTTCATCCTCAAAGAGTCAAAGTTCTAAATCTCATAGCTGGAAAGATCCTCAGATAGCTTCACTTGAAGATAAACTCAGACAAAGTCTTGGTACGAAGGTCAGGTTATTACATAAAGGCAAAAAAGGCGGCAAAATTGAGATCGAGTATTATTCTCTGGATGAGCTTGACAGACTTTTGGAACAGTTAATGCCTTAAAGCTTTAAAACAATTGAAAAAGGGAGAGTTAAACATCAAACTCTCCCTTTTTTTTAATCAGCCAGGAACTGTTGTGAGTTTTCTTATTTTTTCAGGACACCGTCAATAGCTGTTTTAAAATCATTGAAAGACCGAGCCGTCATTTTCTTGCCGTTAAGGTAAAGTGTGGGAGTTCCGCGCACTCCAACAGTGGTGCCGAGATTTATCTCATCCTGAATCTGCCTGTCATATTTGGTACTGTTGTAATCCGCTTCAAACTGTTTCTTGTCCAGCCCCAGTTTAACTGCAAATTCAGTAAACATGGCTTCAGTCAGAGAATTGAACTTCTCAAATATGAGATCATGCATTTCCCAGAACTTGCCCTGTTCGCCGGCTGCGAGAGATGCCTTGGCAGCATTTCTTGCCTGTTTATGAAAATCTAAAGGGAATTGTTTATACACGAGCCTTACATCATCGGGATAAGCGTCCAGGATCTGTTTTATTGTAGGTTGTAATTTCGAGCAGTAAGGGCACTGGAAATCAGAGAATTCAACAATTGTGACCTTTGCGGACATACTTCCTTTAATAGGTGAATTCCCTAAAGGTATGTCATAAACCTTGTTTGGATTTTCCTGGGGCGGACGCCGCCGCTCAAAGAATTTCAGCATCTTATTCTGGTTCTGCTCGATCGTCTCAAGTTTTGCCAGTATTTCTTTCTGTGTTCCATCTATTTCGACGGGCTTCTTTTCACTGGCGCAGCCTGCCAGAACAAATGCAAGCAGTATTAACGACAGGATAATTACTGAGCTTAGTTTGGTCATTTTATTTCCTCCAGGTTGTCGGGATGCGATTTGTTCAAATCGTGATTATTTTAGCATAGAACATACCTTCTTTAATAGAAGGTTGTTATTTTTTTGTCTGCGATTTTCTGAAAATGTACGCAGGGGTAAAAGAACTAAAATATGGTTGCCAGCCTGTCCACTGATTTGCGCAGGCGTATTGAAAGTATCCGGTTAAGTCCTTTTAACATCTTTATGCCGATATGGGGATGATCCTGCATAAGAGAATCCAGGGCTTTACGTCTCAGGATAGCGAGTTCTGAATCTTCATGCGCCACTACAGTCGCGGAACGGGGTTGATCATCAGCCAGGGCAAGCTCTCCCACGAGGGACCCCTTACTCAGAAGCGCAAGCACTATCTGTTTCCCCTTGAATTCGGTCTGCTTCTTTACCTCCAGTTTGCCTGAAGCGATAAAACCGACAAAATCCCCCGGATCTCCTTCACTAAAAAGTGTTTCTTTGGGTTTTAAGGTGATTTTTTCAAAAAGAGGGACTATCTGTTCAAGTTCTTCGTCACTCAGCAAATTAAAGATCTGCAGATCATCCTTTAATTCTATAAGTATCTGTTTTAAATCACTTTCCATAAATGCTCCGGCTACAGGGCCTTGACCTCAGCGAGTTTCTTCTTCATTTTCTTGATAAGATCGGCATAGGACTCTTTCATTATGATCTTATTATACTGATTTCTGTAAGTGCTGATGAAACTTACACCTTCAATCGCAATATCATAAACCCACCATGTAGCGCCTCTTAGTATGACCTTATAATCAATTGGAATGTCGACGTTCTTTGTGGCGATAGTCGTGCTGACTACTCCATATTTTCCGCCGCCTTTGATCTCTTCCTTATCATATGTGATCTTCTCATCAGAATACCCCTCGATTTTACCGATGTAGGAAGCTTCAAGCAACTGGGAGAAAAGAGAGACAAACTCTTTCTTTTCCTCGGGAGTCCTTTTTTTCCAGTGCCTTGCCAGAGAACGTTTTGCCATTTCTTCAAAGTCGAACCTTTCATTGATCAAACTTCTGATTTTATTGCGTCTTTCCTCTTTCTTGGCAGGATTGGAAAGGCTCTTGTCCCTGATGGTATCAAGAATAGAATCTATAGTCGACTGTACCGCAATTATGGGGCTGTTGTTGGCAGCCGCCATCGCGGAAAAAATGAAAAAGGTCATACAGGTAATTATGCAAAAAAACCACTTTTTGCTTTTCATAATCAATACCTCGCGTATTTATTTTACAACTTCACCAATTGACATGCCGGATGTCTGCATGACATTGGCGTAACTCATATTAAAATTATATACCGATTCAATATATGCCTGCTTGATCTGACCGTAAGCAACAATGGCGTCACCCGCGTCACCGGCTTCGCCGACTCCCATATCATAATTCATCACAGCTCCGATCATCCACTTTCTGGCTGACTTGTAAGCCTTTTTCGTAGCCTCAATAGTTTTTTGAGCCTCTACCAGCTCTCTGTAGGATTTCTCCACCTGCATTGGTATCCCGACGGCTGCGTAATCGCGGAGCCGTTCCAGCTTAAGACGGTCAGCCCTGGCATGATTTAATTTTGCCTTTGTTATGCCGAAATCAAAGTTCCACTTAAGTCCCAGCGCTATACCGCCCGCGTTATGCCTGAAGAAATCATATATCCAGGGGTTGGTTACCTTGTCTCTCTCAGTAGCCGCGGAAAAAGAGTAAAGGCCTACCGCGAAAAATACTGGATAAAGGTCAGCCCTGGCCATTTCAGAAAGTGATTTTTTTGCAATTAGTCCTGCCCTGAGCTGTTCAAACTCGGGTCTTAAAAGCCTGCTTTTTTCAGAGTAAAAGTCCAGACTCTCAATGCTAACCTGTACGGGCGTGTTATTAGTGTCTTTGAGGGCAAACTCCATGCCTTTCTCCATGCCTGTAAAGGTGCGGATAGCAGCTTTACTGAGCGTAACGTTCTTTTTTACTTCTTCTCTGTATTTTTCCAGCATTCCCTGAAAAGCTTCCAGTTTGTATAAATCCAGTTCAGTGACATCCTCGGACTCTTCGTTCAGAAGCTTTTTTGTGCGGTCAATGGCTGATTCCAGATAACCGGCTATTTCGTTGATCAGTTTTTCTCCTTCCTTGGATGCCAGGTGTCCATAATAATATTTCTTTATGTCCATGGCTACGTCTGCTGCCTTTTGCCGGACTTTGGATTTTTCTACTTTGATCCCTTGTGTAGCGGCTTTCTTTGCTTCTGTGATCTTACCGAACGTGTAAATTGGTTGAACAACAGTAAGATCAATACTTCCGAATACTCCCAATCCGTGAATTTTATCGCTTTTGTGTTGGGAGAATATATGATTGCCCCTTGCCTTTGGTGCGGGACCTGCCAGTGTCATGACATCCAGCTGGGGCCGCGCCCAGCCTTTAGCCTCTTCCAGCTTGGTCTTGGCCATTTCCACCTCCTGCTCAACCTCTTTGATCTGAGGGCTGAATTGCACAGCCATCTGTATGAGATCGTCAAGAGAGTATTCCGGGACATCATTGCTGAAAGACTGAAGGGGAGATAAGATAGTAATTACCGCAAATACCATAACAGTTAATATTATTTTTAATGTGCTGGTCTGCATTTTTATTCCTCCTTTTTATGTTTTTATTCTTCTTTGCCGAAAATATATTTGCCTATAAGTTCTTCAATATCAATGGTTGATTCAGTCTCAAATATTTCCCCTCCGGGCTCTATCAATTCATCAGCTCCGCCGGGATTGATCTTTATGTATTTATCGCCGATTATGCCCTGGGTCCTTATCGAGGCTATGGAATCTTCCTGGAGCTTTACTTCCGGATCAATTAACAGCTCTACAGATGCCTCATAGTCCTCGAGGAGTATTTTTGAGACCTTTCCTATCGTTACACCCGCGATTTCAATGGGTGCGCCTTCCTTAAGTCCTGAAATGTTGGCGAAATGCGCTTTAACGGCATACTGGTTCGTACCGAAAAGGCTGACATCTCCAAGGCTGATGGAAAGGTATCCCAGGCATAACAGTCCGACGATCAATAATATGCCGACACCTGTTTCAATATTGATTTTCTTCATAATTATTTACCCTCCATGCTTGTACTGGAATATAATTGTCCCATAGTTGTTTCAACGAATTCTTTTATTACCGGATTCTCTGAAAGCTGAAACTCCTCTGGTGTAAGATAATCCTGGACCTGTCCCTGGTAAAGAAGCGCTACATAATCAGCCAGTTTGAATATCTTGGGAACATCATGACTCACTATAACAGCTGTATAGCCCAATTGCGACTGGCTTTTGAAAAAGACACGGTATATTTCATTGCTCTTTGCCACATCAAGTCCTGTGGTAGGTTCATCAAAAAAAACTATCCTTGGGTTTAAAACGAGGGCGCGGGCAAGCCCGACCCTTTTTTTCATGCCTCCGCTTATCTGGGCCGGATATTTATCATTGCTTCCCTTAATGTCCATCAGGGCAAGATTATCATTGACTATGTCACTTATTTCCTTTTCAGTTTTTTTAGTACGCTCCCTTAGTGGAAGGGCAACGTTGTCATAGACAGTCATTGAATCGAAAAGGGCCGAGTTTTGAAACAGGACCCCGAAATTGGTCCTGATCTCTCTGAGCTTTTTCTTGCTGACCCTGTTGATATTATGTCCGAATACACGGACTTCACCGCTGTCAGGCTGGACGAGTCCAAGTATGTGTTTTATTATTACGCTTTTTCCCTGACCGCTCCCGCCGACAATGACGGTTGTTTTTCCTTCGGAAATGGAGAGGTTGGTCCCGCGCAGGACCTGCTGGGTGCCGAAAGACTTTTTTACCTCAATAAGCTGTATGGCCGATTTTTCGTTCATATAAGCACCGATGTTAAAAAGAAGTCGAACACAAGAATGGAGACTGACGACAGGACCACGGCATTTGTGGTTACCCTGCTGACTCCTTCAGCCCCAAAACTGGCGTTTCTTTCCATATGGACAAAATAGCCTTTTGAAGCGGATATCCATACTATCAACAGGCCGAAACAAAGGGACTTTACAATACCCATATAGACGTCAATAAATTCGACGTTACTGTAAATGCTTGAAAAATATGCCCCTTTACTTGCGCCGAGCATTTCTACTCCGACCAGGTAACCTCCGAAGATACCGACGACATCAAAGACTGCTGTTAACAGGGGCATTGCAATAATGCCTGCTACAAATTTGGGAGCTATGATGTATTTGTGAGGGTCAATAGCCATGCAGTCAAGCGCATCGATCTGTTCTGATATACGCATTATTCCGATTTCAGCGCAGATAGCGGATCCGGCACGTCCTGTTACCATAAGCGCTGCCATAACAGGCCCGAGTTCCCTTATGAGTCCCAAGGCTACCATGGATCCGAGCCAGGCTTCAGCTCCGACTTTGTTCAGCGTATGATAACCCTGAAGTCCGAGAACCATTCCGGTAAAGGCGCCGGTAAAAATGATAACGAACATGGACAAAGAACCGATAACATATAGCTGTTTAATAATGGGGAAGAGTTTGTAAGGCGGTTTAAATATGCTTGTTAAAGAGTAGAAGAGGAATATTCCCATTCTTCCTGTCTGGTTTAAGTGGTAAAGAACGAAATCTCCCAGTTTTTCAAATAAATTAAACATTATACCCCTGGTTGTATGCGAAATGATAGGATTTTATTATACAGATTTTTTCAAATTTAGGGATTTTTTCTATTATAGAGACCTGTTTAAACCTGATAATTCCTATCCTTTTCATTATCACGTTGAACAGTTGAATAGTTTTAACGATTTTCTTTCAACAGCATAACCGCAAGTAATGCCGTGACAATTGCTGCTACTCCATTGATCCAGAATGGCACAGCCCAGCTGTTAATGACTATTTTCACATCAAAAACAATGCGAAGTATATGCAAAGTGGAAATAACAATTAGAAATATACTGGCTATTTTAGTAAATGGTTTCATTTTTTTTAGTAAAGGTGGACAGTTTAAACTTCTGACTGTTTGTTGTTAATATTATTTTTTCAGCTTTTTTGCTTTTTTGAGCACATCCTCAGCCATTTTCTTCTTATAAGCCTTCAGAGTCTTTGCGAGTTTTGGATCTTTTGACTGTAGGATCTGGGCCGCGAATATGGCGGCGTTTTTTGCTCCCGCTTTGCCCACTGCCATTGTTGCCACAGGAATACCCGGCGGCATTTGAACCGTCGAGAACAGGGCATCCAAACCTTGAAGCGGTGAGGAATTAATGGGAATTCCTATTACAGGGAGAGTTGTATGAGCTGCTATAACGCCTGCAAGATGTGCGGCAGCGCCTGCGCCTGCGATTATGACCTCAACTCCATTTTTCTCTGCATCCATGGTCAGCTTCACGGTCCTTTTAGGGCTTCTATGCGCAGACGCGACTGTTATTTCATACGGGATATTAAACTGCTTTAATACCTTTTCTGTCTCTCTCATTACAGGAAGATCAGAATCACTGCCCATTATTATCAAGACTTTAGGTTTCATATACAATTTCCTTCAAGGTAAGTTATTTACAATACAAGATACAATATGTATGATGCAAGCCCTAAAAAGCTGTTTATATAGACCGAACAGATTACCTTATAGCTTTATCAGCAATATCCTTCCTGTAATGCATCCCGTCAATATGGATCTTGTCTATTGCCGCATAAGCATTAAGCCTGGCTGTCTTAATGTCACTGCCCAGCGCGGTTACTCCGAGCACTCTTCCTCCGGCAGTAACGAAGCCTCCTTTTTTCATACCGGTACCGGCATGAAAGACAACCAGATCCTCTCTCTTCTTAAGGGAATCAAGCCCATTTATGGGTATGCCTTTTTTATATTTTCCGGGATATCCTCCAGATGACACTACCACACATATAGACGGCTCATTTTTCCATGAGATACTGATATCTTTCAGTTTGCCGTCAGCAGCAGCTGTTAATGTGTCGAAGAGGTCGCTGTCAAATCTCATAAGTATGGGCTGAGCTTCAGGGTCACCGAAACGGCAGTTGAATTCCAGCACAAAGGGTTTACCGTCGCATACCATGATCCCGGCGTAAATAACACCCCTGTAATTAATCCTTTCTCTCTTCAGCCCTTTCATAAGCGGATCGATCACGGTCTTATTGATCTCTGCCCGGAGTTCTTCTGTCACGATCGGAGCAGGGCTGTACGCTCCCATCCCGCCTGTGTTGGGCCCCTCGTCACTGTCAAAGACCTGTTTGTGGTCCTGGGAGGTAGCAAGGGGCAGAACTGTTTCACCGTCTGTCAGGATCATAAAAGACGCCTCTTCCCCTTTTAAACATTGTTCAACTATTACTCTGTCCCCGGCGGAACCAAAAGCTTTTTCCTTCATGATAAGTCTTAAAGCATCTACAGCTTCATCAACACTATTGCAAACAATAACACCTTTACCGGCTGCGAGGCCGTCTGCCTTGATTACAAGAGGCGCGCCTTTGAGTCTTACATATTCTTCCGCATGAAGGTAAGATGTGAAAGTTTTGTATTCAGCGGTCGGCAGTCCGTATTTACGCATAAAGTCTTTTGCAAAGACCTTGCTGCCTTCCAGTTGAGCTCCTGCCGCTTCGGGCCCGAATATCCTGAGACCCTCTTTCTGAAACCTGTCAACAACTCCAAGGGTCAGCGCGATTTCCGGCCCAACCACTGTCAGGTCTATCCTTTCGTATTTAGCGAAATCCAGCAACCCTTCTATATCGTCTGCCTTAATGTTCAGGCATTCAGCAGTTTCTGCAATTCCTGCATTTCCCGGGGCGCAGAAGATCTTATCTACTTTTGGGCTCTGGCTTAATTTCCAAACAAGGGCGTGCTCACGTCCGCCGCCGCCTATTACTAATACTTTCAAATTAACCTCCTATACAAAACACAGATGATCGCAGATAAATTGATGATCCATTCTATTTTAATGTTCCCTTCGGAAACCTATGTAAAGAAATGCACATTTAATTATATCCGCTCGCTACAGGCTCGTTGCTACATTTATTCTGTGATAATCTGCTTCTACTATCTGTGATAATCTGTGTTTCTTTAATGCCTGAAATGCCTCATTCCCGAAAATACCATTGTCATATTGTGTTCGTCAGCCGCAGCAATAGTGTCGCTGTCCTTAATGGAACCGCCAGGCTGGATAACCGCAGTCGCGCCGGCAGTGGCTATGACATCTATTCCGTCCCTGTTCGGGAAAAATGCGTCTGAGGCCACAGCGGAATTCTTCAGCGATATATCGTAATTCGCAGCCTTCATTGCGGCAAGCCTGGCTGAGTCGACCCTGCTTGTCTGTCCGCAGCCTATACCAAGAGTCCTGTCTCCTGAAGCATAAATAATGGCATTGGATTTCATATGCTTGCATATTTTCCACGCAAAGGCCATGGCAGAATATTCGTCATCAGTAGGCTTTCTTTTTGTTACAATCTTGAGAGACTTCCTGTCTTCTATCATGCCTGTGTCTCTATCCTGAACCAGCAGGCCCCCCTGTATTTTCCTCATCTCAAATCCAGTGATCTCTTTGGAAATATCAAGCTCCAGCAGTCTGATGTTGGGCTTGGTACTGAGAAGTTTGAGCGCTCCCTCATCAAACCCCGGGGCAATGATTATTTCCACAAAGAGATTAAGTATCTCCTTTGCAGTGGCCTCATCAACATTTCTATTCAAAGAAATAACTCCTCCAAAGGCAGAGATCGGGTCGGTCTCAAAGGCGTTCTTATACGCCGCCTGAAGAGAATCTGCAACCGCAACCCCGCAGGGATTGTTATGTTTGCAAATGACCGCGGCAGGCAGGCCCTTAAATTCTTTTGCCAGGTCGATTACAGCGCTTGAATCCAGATAATTGTTAAATGACATCTCTTTTCCCTGGAGTATTTTCGCGTCTACAAGAGACAGTCCGGAATACAGGGGTTCTTTGTATACAGCAGCTTTCATATGAGGGTTTTCACCGTACCTGAGACTGCTGATCTTGTTAAAACTTAAATTTATATTCGGCTGAAAAGGATTGTCAGGTTCAGCCTGTTTGTTGAGATAATTGGAAATTAACGTGTCATACCTGGCAGTATGCGAAAATACCTTTCTGGCAAGATAATATTTTGTTTCATAACTTGTATCCCCACTGCCTGATTTTAATTCATCCATGACCTTTGAATAATCAGCAGGGTCAACAATAACCGTGACGTATTTGAAATTTTTTGACGCTGCCCTCAGCATTGTCGGGCCGCCTATGTCGATGTTCTCAATGGCTGTGTCAAATGCAACATCAGGCTGTGACACGGTCTGCTCAAAGGGGTACAGGTTAACGACGACCATATCAATTGATTCAATGCCGTGTTTTTCAACTTCTTCCCTGTCTTTTGCATTGTCCCTTCTCCACAACAGGCCTCCGTGAATCTTTGGATGAAGGGTCTTGAGCCTGCCGTCCATCATTTCAGGAAAACCCGTGTGATCTGATACGTCTTTGACCTTGATTTTTGCGTCGCTCAATGCCTTAGCTGTCCCGCCCGTGGAAAGGATCTCTACCCCCAGGCCGCTCAATTCACGCGCGAAGTCCACAATACCGCTCTTGTCTGAAACGCTTATAAGTGCTCTCTTGATCGCTGACATGTTTCTCTCCCCCCCTATATATAATTTTCGATTTAGTAGTCACCCTTCGGGTAAGCCCTCCACCATGCCAAACAAACTGGCCCCGAAGTGTCGGGATCTCCGCACAGCTCCGACAGGCAAGCACAAATCGGCGGGTAAACACAATGTAAGGAATAACAAATTATTATATTCGCTCACTAACCACTCGCTATGCATTTAAAGATCGTTTATAAATTCATATGGCCTTTTTCCATAAGGCTCTGATAATTGCCATCGCTGATGATTATATGGTCCAGGACATTGATCCCGACTATTTTCCCTGTACTTACAAGTCTTTTGGTTATATCAATGTCATCTCTGCTTGGTGAAGGATCACCGCTTGGATGATTGTGAACGAACAGTACAGAGGCAGCGGCTTCTTTGATGGCATAGCGAAAGACTTCACGGGGATGAACCGGAGATGACGAAAGCGTGCCGTCTGATATGACTGTTTCTTTGAAGACCCTGTTTTTGGTATTGAGCATCGCGCAAACAAACCTTTCTTTTTTCAGGCCGAAAAACCTGGGCCTGTAATAATCAAAAACCTCTTCACTGTTTTTAAAAACGGGCATATGCGGACTATTATCCGCCTCGTTTTGTAAAAGTCGTCTGCCAAGCTCCAGAGAGGCCTTTATCTGGGCAACTTTTGCGCTGCCTATACCCCTTATTTGTGAGAATTCAGCGATTGACGCGTCTTCCAGTTCCTTCAGGTCCCTGAACTGAATAAGCAGTTCCCGCGCAAGTCTTAAAGCGCTTTTCTCTTTCCCCCCGGTTCTGAGGATTATCGCCAGCAGCTGCGCTGTGCTGAGATTGCCCGCACCTGTCTTGAGAAGTCTTTCCCTCGGTCTTTCGTCTTCAGGCCAGTTCTTTATGCTTTTGTAATCCATAACAGAGGTTAAAGCTGATCCGCTACGAGATACAGGATACAGGATACAGGATTCATGATCCGGGATTCAATATAATTAATTTACTATAAAAAATATAAATTCCGGCTCCTGCATATCCGGAGTTCATCCATTTTCTTCAAGTACACTTTTCTGTATTGAGATGATCTCTCTGATTCCTTTTTCCGCAAGATCAAGCATTTTCTGCAGCAATTTCCTGTCAAAAGGGTTGGTTTCAGCTGTTCCCTGGATCTCTATAAACTCACCGGATCCGGTCATCACTATGTTCATATCAACTTCCGCTCCGGCGTCCTCTTCGTATGACAGGTCCAGCCGCGGAACACCGTCAACAATGCCGACACTGACGCCTGCTACATAATCTCTAACAGGAGGCTCTGTGATAATAGCGTTATCAACCGCATACTTGACTGCTTCTGCGAGCGCAACAAACGCGCCTGTAACAGAGGCTATCCTTGTTCCGCCATCGGCCTGAATAACATCACAATCAAGCCGTATGGTTGTTTCACCCAGGGCATCAAGGTTTACGACGGAACGCATGGCCCTGCCTATGAGCCTCTGTATTTCATGTGTCCGGCCCCCTATCTTTCCGATAACCGATTCCCGTGCTGTCCGTGTGTTTGTAGCCCGGGGAAGCATGGCGTACTCAGCTGTTACCCAGCCCCTGTTCTTATCCTTAAGAAAAAAAGGCACCCTGTTTTCTATCGTTGCCGAGCATAATACCCTGGTGCTGCCTATCTCAATCAGCGCGGAACCTTCGGCATTTTCCATATAACCTTTTGTTATCCTGATCTGTCTGAGTTCGTCAACTGCTCTTCCGTCCGGCCGCAGACCTGACTTCTCGATATGCATAGTGTATATCCTCCCTGGCATACGTTCCTGATCCAACTATACTAATTATTTCAGGAGAGTATATCTATTTTCTTAATATTTAATATTGAATGCTCCAAAAACCTTTCACCCACGTCTACAAACTTATCAGGTGAGTCAGTTACAAGGAATTCTCTCTCAGGATCATCCGCGCTTAGCCTGAGTAATTCCATATCCCTTAATACACGGTGAACTTCCCTGGCTGTTTCAACTGCAGAGTCTATTAAAGGTACTCCGGCCACACTGGCTATTATATCTTTTATCATCGGATAATGCGTGCATCCCAGAACAATCGAATCAACTCCATGTTTTTTCACGGGGGAAAGGTATTTTTTCGCGGTAAGAGTCACCACGTCTCCTTCAAGCCATCCCTCCTCAACAAGCGGGACGAACAAAGGGCATGCAACTCCAATAACTTCAGACGAGCTGTCTATTGATTTCATGGCATTTTCATATGACCTGCTCCTTATGGTTGTTTCCGTGCCTATTACAGCGATCTTTTTAGATATGCTTTTATGAACCGCCGCCCGCGCCCCGGGCTCAACAACACCTATGACCGGGACAGACAGTTCATCAGCGAGACGCTGAAGGCTTATTGATGAGGAAGTGTTGCACGCCACTACAAGAAGCTTAATGTCCTTTGACATAAGGATCTTTGCGTTTTCAAGAGAATATCTCATTACAGTTTCAGCAGACCTGATCCCGTAAGGAACCCTTGCTGTATCTCCAAGGTAAATAGTACTTTCCCCGGGTAGTTCTTTGATGATTTCCTTTAGAACTGTAAGTCCGCCGATACCTGAATCAAAAATACCTATTGGTTTTTCTATAGATGACATCTCTGATCTCTCTTCCGACAGGTCTGGATATGTCTATGTGGCCGCCGAAGCTGTCCGCCTCTTTGCCGTTTATTAATATTTTTAGCGCGCTAAACCCGGGAATACTTATGCTTAGCCGGTCATAAAGGCCTGATATGAGCTGATGCTCTTCACTTGCGTCGCCATGAAAATTTTTCATGAGATCGCTGCTGAAATCGGCATAAATAATGCCTTCCGCGTCCATGTACAGATCAAGGAGTTTTACACTGTAAGATTCCATGTGTTTTCTGATAACATCTTCCGCCGTAACAAGCAATTGCCCCCTTCTGATCCCGTCACCGTCTGTTAATGAGCTTCCCTCAGATGAATACAGCCGGTCGGAACTATCTCCTTCTCCATCCGTCTTTGACGCCGGAATTTGAGATTCGATGCTGTCCATGAACGGTACATCAGTTTCAAGAACGGGTTTGAAATATATATAGCTTGCAATCATGCTGACAGCGAACAGTAATACTGCGGCAAGCAAGTAATACCAAAAATACATTTTTGTTTTTTTAATCCGATGTTTTTTCTTCATACAGATAAAGCCCCTTGTATATTGAATTAGCCAACTCTGTTTTAAACTCGGCAATATAATAGGCGTCTTCAAATGAAGGCATTTCAATGATCAGCGCGGCTCCTTCGACCTTTGAGAGAATGCTGTACGGAAGCGGTTTTGATGATACCATATCGCTGCCGAAATCTTCTGTCAGCGCCTTGAATAAGGCATCCCTGAGAATTGCCGTCTGAACCATGAAGTCTTCCTGCCCTTTATTGACCAGGTACGGCTTTACATCCGGAGGGAATGATTCAGTAATCACAGGCGTGTAAAGTACTATACCGGTATGCCTGCCGATATGAAGACTGAGAAAAATCTCGGCATTACTGCTGTTTGAAAGTTTTACCCGTTCACCGAGCGACATGGACTGGTCGCTTTTTCTCGTAAGGATGCCCCGTGAAGCATCTCTGTTTATCAGTGCCCCGAGCCGTCTGGCTATATCAAGAACAACATTTTTTTCTTTATCGGTTTCTGCCGTAATTCCTGCGTCATAACCGCCGTGGCCGGGGTCTATTACTATCGTCTTGAATTTGTGTATCTTCTGGGACCTTTCCAGCGGTTCAGGCATTGGCAGAGGCTCTATGTCTTTTGTTTCTGTTTTCTGAGGGGTGATGCCGGGCTTCGGCTTTCTTTTTTTCTTTTTTGCGTCAATACGAACATCCATGACCAGCCGGCTTGGATATTTCAGAGAAAAGACCCTTAGTTCGCTGAAACCTCCGGTTGAGAAAAGAATAGAGTCTTTTTTCTGTCTGTATTTAATAGGGATCTTTCCCCTGTCCAGAATAAATCTGATACCAGGGAATTTGACAGTAATATCTTTGCCTTTTTGATTGACAAGCCCCCGTGATATTACAGTTTCATCACCCTCTACAACAATTCTCAGGAAGTCAGTATGGTAGCTTGCTCTGAGTTTTAATGTGTATGTCTCTTCTCCCTGTGCCGGAAGGTCCAGGGCGTAGCTTGAAACAGAAGACGATATTATTGCCAGTAGAAGAATAATAATTTTTTTCATCATAAAATATTAGCATTTCCCGTGTATATATTCCATTCCGGCATCCCTGTATGCCTGTGGCATGTAACCCCGCCCAACCAGGCGTGTAAACCTGCCGACCGGCTTGTTAATCTGGGATTAATACTCTATAATAATTAAGTAAATTTTATGTAAGGAGGGCCTGATGGCAGAGGTAATATCCAAATTGAAAGACTGTGTGACTGTAACTGACGGAAAAGTTGAGATCAGAGACGCCGGGTCGGTAAAGAGCATTATTGACGACCTGATCTATGAAGCTGTATTTAATGCTGATGAAGAACAGCGAAAAGCGCTTCAAAGGCTTGTCATAGAAATAGCCAAAAAAATGGGAGCAGTTCCCTGTTCCATACAGACTTTTTACGAGGAAATGGGCAGGCAGTATCCCGGGTTTTCTGTGCCTGCCATAAATATAAGGGGACTGACCTATAATGTCGCGCAGGTCATATTCAAAAAAGCAATTGAGAAGAATGTCGGGGCATTTATTTTTGAGATAGCCCGCTCGGAAATAGGATATACAAAGCAGAGGCCTCTCGAGTATTCCGCGGTTATACTGGCTGCGGCTGTTAAAGAAGGCTTTGTCGGACCTGTCTTTATTCAGGGTGATCACTTTCAGCTTGTCAGAAAATACTACATGGATGACCCCAAACCTGAGACAGAATATATAAAAGGGCTTATTAAAGAGGCTATTGAAGCTGATTTTTATAATATAGACATTGATTCATCCACTCTTGTTGACCTTGAAAAACCAACATTAAAGGAACAGCAAAGACCGAACTTCGAAGTCGCGGCGAGACTTACCGACTATATCAGGGAATTACAGCCTCAGGGAATAGATGTATCTGTGGGCGGTGAGATAGGTGAGATAGGAGGAAAAAACAGCACGCCTGACGAACTGAGGGCGTATCTCGATGGATTTAAAGAGGTCTTTAAAGGAGATAAAGGGCTCAGCAAGTTAAGTGTTCAGTCCGGCACATCGCATGGAGGAGTGGTGCTTCCTGACGGCTCGCTTGCGCAGGTAAGTATAGATTTTGAGACGCTAAGGGCCATGTCAGAGCTTGCAAGAAAAGAGTATGGGCTATCAGGAGCTGTCCAGCATGGGGCATCAACGCTTCCCGATGAGGCATTTCATATGTTCCCCGAGACCGGTACTTCAGAGGTACATCTGGCAACCGGTTTCCAGAATATCATCTATGATAATTCGGCGCTTCCGGACGAATTCAGGGCGGGGGTCTATTCTTATATAAAAGACACCTTTGCTAAAGAATGGAAAGAAGGCAAGACCGAAGAGCAGTTCATATACAGTACGCGCAAAAAGGGTTTTGGTGGACTTAAACAGAAATGGTGGGACCTTCCTGCGGAAGTAAAGGCTCCCATAATGAAAGAGCTTGAAGATAAATTTGATCTGCTTTTTGAAAAACTGAAGGTGGTTAATTCAAAAGCGCTTGTTGATAAAACTGTGAAGCCTGTGATCGTTGAGAAAACGGTATCGGACGCGCTTTTGAAATAAGGCATGAAGAAAACTCTTGCAATAGTGGTCGGTGGAGGACCTGCGCCCGGGATCAACGGCGTAATCAGTGCGGCAACGATTGAGGCTGAAAGCAGGGGAATGAAGGTTATTGGAATACTTGACGGATTTAAATGGCTCTTCTCCGGCGATTCACGCAAGGTTGTAAATCTCTCCAGCAGGAATTCCTGGCATATCCATAACCGGGGCGGATCTATACTTAAAACCGCGCGTTTTTTCCCTGATGAACCCCAAAAAAAATTCGCGGCAATGATGGGAGCCCTGAAGTCATTGAAGATCATGGCCCTTATTACTATCGGCGGTGACGGCACGGCATTTATGGCGCGGGAAATAGAGAAAAGGAGTAAGGGGGGTATTTCTGTTGCTCATGTGCCCAAGACTATAGACAATGACCTTCCTTTGCCCGGCGGCACGCCTACATTCGGATATGAAACTGCGAGACATTGGGGTACTGAGATAGTGGAAAATATCATAGAGGACGCACGTACGACCGGCAGGTGGTATTTTGTGACAGCCATGGGAAGGCATACAGGGCATCTTGCGCTTGGTATAGGCAAGGCGGCAGGCGCGGCTATAACCCTTATACCGGAGGAATTCAGGGGGAAACGCCTGAAATTTACAAAGGTAGCTGATATGCTCGAAGGCTCCATAATAAAGAGGCTCAGCATGGGTTATCCTCACGGAGTTGCTGTACTGGCAGAGGGTATTGCCGACAGGATCGACGTTAAAGAACTGTCACAGCATGAATCTGTCGAGATCGACAAGAGAGGGGATCTCAGACATTCGGGTATCCAGTTTGGCAGGATTATGGAGCGTTTTGTCAGTAAAAGCCTTGAATCACGCGGCATCAACACACGACTCATATTTAAGCAGATCGGGTATGAACTAAGGGCGGCTGATCCCATACCTTTTGACGCGGAATACACAAGAAATCTCGGTTACAGCGCGGTAAAGTATCTTTCGGAGGGCGGTACCGGGGCCATGATTACTTTTTTTGAAGGGAAAATGCACCCTGTCCCTCTCAAAAAAATAATTGACCCTGTAACAAAAAGGACAAAGATCAGATATGTCAATGTCAGGGCTGAACCGTATCTTGTCGGCAGAGAGTATATGGTCAGGCTGGAGAAAGAAGATTTCAGCCCGAAGAGAATCGCAAAGCTTGCCAGGGCAGGGCGTATGAGCACAAAGGAATTCAAAGAGAGATTCTCATACCTTGTGTGATAAAAAACGTTATTGCAGATTTTGCAACAACTTTTTTCAATGCAAAATTATCATTTTTAAATGATAATTGCTAATTGATAATTTTTAATTGAATTTGTTTTTATAATGACCTTTCAACCTGGCCCTTTTCCTCAAGAACTTCAGGCTTGTAATCTCCGGGCTTGCGGCCGAAACATATGCCGAGTCTTTCATGCAGTGCCACGGCATTAAGGTCCACATGTCTCTGTTTTATGACCTCAGCAGTGGATTTATAGAATATTTTGGACCCTCTGACCTTTACAACTGTGTTGCCGGCAAGGCCTTTTGTCAAAAGAAGAACGGCCGCGGCGCCGGCTTCTTTACCGAAGTTGACGTCAAATGCGGATGAATGTCCCGACCGCACCAGGTGTCCGGGAGTGACTTCCCTTATTTCAGGCTGTTCATAGACACCAGGTACAAACATGCCGACCCGTTTCATAAACTCAGTGATTTCAGGGTCATTTTTCATAAGGGCTTCAAGCCGTTTCCTGACGTATTTTCCGGCACCGGCAAGTTTTTTGTGTCCAAACGCGTCCTTGCCCGCGCTTTCATCAATTATGTGTTCACCTTTTGCATCGATCAGGCCCTCAGATGCCACTATTACGTATGTCCCGGCTCTGACGTCGCTCTTTTCAACGCGTAAAGTATATGTTTTTTTCATATGCTCATAGACAATATCGAAATCTACAGGTATCTCAGGGATCAGGATAGCATCGACTTCCGCTCCGACACCGCCCCTGAATGCGGTATGTCCGGCGTATCTTCCAAACGCTTCAATAACAATGATACGGTTATGGCTCAGGCCTGTAGTTTTTAATTCTCTGGCAAAAACCGATATTCTGTTAATGGCCGAGTCACCGCCCACACTGTATGTCTGCAGGTCAAGATCCATGGTCTTGGGGGCATGGACACATAAAATACCCTGCGCGGCAAGATCGATCATAACACTTCCGGTGTCATCACCGCCGCTTATTACAAGGCCGTCTATCTTGAACTTTTCAAGGCCTTTTTTGATCCTGTTATATTTATCAGGGTTGTCGATCTTTCTGATCTTAACCCTTGAATGTCCGGCTTCAGATCCGGCCAGTTCCGCGTCTATTCGGCCGGCCCTGTCAGGAGTAAGAGTAACAAGTTCATCCGTATCCACGAGGTTGTACAGGCCGGCATAACCGTTTGGGATGACAACTGTCTCTATGCCCATTGATTCTGCCATTTGCGCTGTTCCCTTGATTACGGCATTTAGTCCGCCGCAGTCACCTCCGCTTGTTATAATTCCAATTTTTTTAATAGCCATATCGAATAACCCCCGTCTATAAATAAATTGATAATTGCTAATTGCAGATTGCCAATTGATAACTTAAAGTTTTCCCTTTGTGGAGGGTACACCTTTGGATCTGGGATGTTTTTCCACAGCCATGCGCAAAGCCCTTCCGAATCCTTTAAACAAAGCCTCTATTATGTGGTGTGGATCGCGGCCGTAATGCAGGATAATATGCAAGTTCATTCCGGCCTGATTGCTGAGTGCCCTGAAAAAGTCTTCAAAAAGTGAAAGCTCAAGTTCTCTTACGAGGTCATTGCCTCTGGGCAGTTTAACCTTATATACGAGGAAAGGCCTTCCGCTAAGGTCCAAAGCAACCTGCGCAAGGCTTTCGTCCATCGGTGTTAATGCCTCACCATATCTTCTTATCTGTAATTTCCTGCCAAGGGCTTTTTTTATTGATTCACCTATTACAATGCCGAGGTCTTCCATAAGATGGTGGTAATCAATATCTGTATCACCCTTTGCCGTTACGTTCAGGTCCAAATGCCCGTGCTTTGCCATAAGACTGAACATGTGGTCGACAAACGAGATGGACGTGTCAATTCTGTAACTGCCCCTGCCGTCAAGATTCAGATTTACCTTGATGCTTGTCTCTTTGGTTTTTCTCTGAACTATTGCTTTTCTTGCCATCTGTTCCCTCCGAATATTCTGTCCATTATAACAATTTTTTAAGGTTTTTCAGGAAAATCGTATTTTCCTTAGGCGTTCCTACAGTCACCCGCAGGCAGTTGTCAACAATGCCCTTCATATTTCTTATCAGCACACCCTGTTTTAAGAAATTATTATAGAGGGCATCGGCATTTTTTGTTTTAAAAAGTATAAAGTTTGCGTCAGAAGGGTATGGCTTTATATTTTGTATCTTTTTCATTTCGCTCATAAGTTTTTTTCTCTCTAAGATAACGGTCCTTATATCTGATTGTAGACGTCTCTTGTTCTTTAAAGCTTTTACGGCAATCTCCTGGGAGAGTGAATTAAGGTTGAAGGGAAGCCTGACCTTGTTTACCTGCTCAATAATTTCTGTGTTAGCTGTCATATAGCCGACGCGCAGGCCTGCCAGCCCGATCTTGCTGAATGTATTAAGCACAACGAGATTTTTGTATTTTTTTAGTAAAGAAAGAAAGCTCTTTTTGCCTGAAAACGCCTTATATGCCTCATCTATAACTACGATCGACCCGCTTCGCGAGGCGAGCGATTGACCCGTAGGCTTCGCACGAGGCGAGCGATTGACGATTGACACAGCATCAAGGATTTTTTTCATCCGAACAGACGAAAAACTGTTGCCTGTCGGGTTGTTGGGGGAACTCAGGAATATCAGCTTAGGTTTTTTCTTTTTTATTTCTTTCAGGATTACTCTCTCATCAAGGTCAAAATTATTATCAAGGGGGGTCTCTATCTTTTTCTCTCCAAGCGCCTGTGAGATAATGCCGTACATTGAAAATGTCGGGACAGGGTACAGCACAGGCCCGCCAAAGGTCATAATCAAGTAATAGATCAGCTCGTCAGATCCGTTTCCAACAAGGATTTGTTCCGGCTTTACTTTTTGATTTCCTGCAATTAGCTTCTTAAGTGTTTTGGCCTCGGGATCAGGATATCTGTTTAAATTCTTAAGAAAATTTTTCCTACTGACCCCTGATCCCTGAATTCTGAATCCTGAATATGGGCTTTCATTTGCGTCCAGCTTTACGCGGCAGGGTATTTCC
>VAPA011089530.1_pt1 | contig 27910 bp, 30 predicted proteins | sample 3395041 | NCBI WGS metagenome assembly VAPA01 (sample SAMN08290432, study PRJNA428436) | hydrothermal vent metagenome | isolation source: Deep-sea hydrothermal vent chimney | place: Indian Ocean: Southwest Indian Ridge | depth 1973 m m
ATTCAGATCAAGCAGTATGAGGTCAGGGCTCACGGCATCAGAATACTTGCCTTTTTTGAGCAGAAAATCCATTGCCCCTTCACCGTCCATAACAACATGCAACTGATGTATTAGCTTGCCGTCATTAAGGTTCTCCTTTATCAGCCGCACATCACCCGGGCTGTCTTCAACCAGCAGAATGTTAAAGGAATCAGCACTGTACTTCATATCTGTATCACCTTCCTTTTGCATCTCATATGTTTCAAAGTCCTCTATCTTCTTTATCTTCTAGAAAGCAGGGCTTGCATTCTTTTCTATCTTTGAACCATCGGGTACCCGGTATATTCCCGGTTTAGATTCGCAAGCATATTTCAATACAGCTCAATATAAGCCTATGGTAAATAGTTTTCCGTATTATATTTAATAATATTGGATAATATAAAAGTTGTCAAGTGGCAAAGGCATCCGCTACTTACTTGGAATTCAAACAGGAAAGTGCTTCAATGTAAAGGCATGCTTATGCATACAAATCCAACAGACGAAAGCGCATAAAAAGACGCAAGTAACCGTCAATGCAAGATTATTAGCTCAACCATATATAAGTTATGAATCTGTTCGGTCAGAATGCTCCGGGCTTATTCAGGGGGAGATGAAGGAGATCTCAGACACAAGGCAAGATGAGATCTTTACAGAAGAACTTGATCATATACAGGGTTCTAATAAAATATTTATCCGGATTTCCGCTTTCCGGGCTTTTTCATGGCAGCGGCCTCTTCCTGGGGTATGACCCCGCTTAATAACGCGTTCCTGATAGCTGAATCCATATACGCCGAATCAAAAGGCTTGGCAATCGATGTATATGCCCCCAGACGGGCGGCTTCCATATTTCTCTCAAGTGTTCCATAGGCGCTCAGCATAACAACAATTATGCCCTCATCAATCTGCTTAATTCGCCTTAACGTCTCTATACCATCTATTCCGGGCATCTGGATATCCAGAAGCACCAGATCAGGCCTGTCACTTCTTATTGATCCAAGCGCTTCTTCTCCATTTGTAGCGGTAATGACCCTGTATTCATTACTGAGAGTACGTGCAAAAAAATCCCGGATTATTTCTTCGTCATCAACTATAAGAACTGTATTACCGGTTTGCTGTTTTGCTTCCGACTCAAGTCCGGCGAACTCGTGATCTCCCTTAAGCTGGCCCATGAGCCATTTATCTATCAGGTCCCTTCTGAACCGCCACTCGCTCGCAACTTTAAATGCCGGCAGTTTGCCTTCACGCGCAAGCTTATAAATAGTCATTTTATTCATCTGCAGATAATCTGCCAGGTCTTTTATGTTCATCAAATTTCCCTTCATCTGACTTCCTCCTGATTGAGTAGCGCTTTTATTAATATTGTACAATATTTTACAACATAGTACACTATTATAAATTCGGATGCTTTGTCAAGCTAATTATACATAGGTCAAATATTGCGAAATCTGTTCTCTATTGAGCAGAATCAGCTATAATCTACTGCCAGTTTTTCCATGGCCTTAAGCAAACGAATAGTGACGATTTTCAGGAAGCCCTTCAGTATTTTAATGCCTGCATCAGGGGACTGTGAAGGATAGACTCAAATGCGCTCATCTGTAAAATAAGCAGTTCCGAATCCTCAAGAACTGATACTGTAGCGGCTCGCGGTTTTGTTGAGTCAATGAATGATGTTTCTCCGATAAATGTCCCCTTTTTCAGTTTGCCAAGAACCAGCGGAGCCCTCTTAAACTCAGTGCTTTGTTTTGCCTCCAGAGTGCCTGAGAAAATAAAGGCAATAAAGCCGCCCGGGTCGCCCTCATTAAATAGAGTACTGCCCGCGGGATAGAAAGCTGCGTCAAAATAAGGAAGCACTTGCTCAAGTTCTTCATCACTCAGCAGTTGAAAGAATTCAAGCCGGTCTCTTTCCCTGAAAATAAGTTGTTTTAGCCTGTCATCCATAGCATACGAAATATAATCAGTCCGTTATCACTCAGTATATCAGACTAAAAGGTATCTGGTTTATTTACTATTTCTGAGATCAGACATGATTTGCAAGAATTTGTCAGGCGGCATATAGCTTATCAGGCGCAGGTCCTGTCTTTCCTTCCCCTGACTATCAAGAAAAACAATCGTTGGGACACCTTTTATTTCATATTGACGCAGTAAACGATTATAAACCGGGTTAGCACCCGAAGTAATATCTACCTTAACCATATAAAAATCCTTTTCCGCCAATTTTATTATTTTCGGATCATGAAAAGTGACATTATCCAGCCTACGGCATGGGGCACACCATTCCGCATAAAAATCTATTACAACCGGAGTTTGTAACTGTTTTGCTTCCGCCACGATCTCTTCTGAATAGTACTTCCATTCTACTCCGCTGCCCTTAATTATCCATGAGCCGATAAAAAAAGTGGCCATAACCACAGTTATTACATATGTGCCCGTCTTTATCCGATTAAATACCGGGCCGGCCTGAGTCCTGTCAAGCCATCCCAAATGAATTCCTGCAATAAGAATGACAAAAGTAGAAAGAAAAACATGTATATTGTCGGGCAAAATCGATCTTATATAATAAACAGCCATTCCTATCAGAACCCAGCCCATAAGTTTTCTTACCCATAATATCCACTCCCCCGAACGGGGCAGTTTCTCAATCCTGGCTGAAAAGATTGCAAGAAAAAAGAGCGGCAGCCCAAGTCCCAGACTGAGGGTGAAAAAGACCAGAAAACCAAACCATGGATTTCCCGTGCTCGCAACCATGGTAATTAAACCTAAAACAAACGGGCCGATACAGGGGGCTGCTACAACGCCCATTGTTGATCCCATAAACAGGCTTCCAAAATAACCGGCATATGATTTTGACGCGGCCTGCGTCAGCCGTACAGGCAGTTTCAATTCCCATAATCCAAAAAGACTGGCTGCAAAAAATAACAAAATCACAGATATGAAAGACACTACAAAGGGATTCTGAAGCAAAGCACCCATAAGCCTTCCTGATAAGGCCGCAAATACTCCAAGAAGTGAGTTCGTAAGGGACAAACCGGTCAGATAAAAAAGGCCGTTAAATATAACTCTTCTCCCGCTATGTCCGCTTCTGCTTCCAAAATAGGATACTGTAACAGGGATCAAGGGATAGACGCATGGTGTAAGGTTGAGAAGCACGCCGCCTGCAAAAATACCCAGAAGAGCCCAAATTAATGCCGAGCCCCGTAGATTTTCGGGGATACCATGCCCTCTCTTTGTTTCTGATATATCCGTTTCAGGAAGTGGGAGGCTGTCTGAAGGCAACCCCAGGCTTATCCATTCAGGATATCCCTGGGGGTATCGGTAGACATTTTCATATCCAAGCTTTACGGCCACCCGGGCCGCCGAGTCACTGCGGACTCATGTCAGTCCGGCTCAGTAAAATACCAACTTATGGTTCCTGTCGGGGCCAAGAACGTTTTCCAGCGCTCCTTTTTTACGCCATCTGGCCCACCATGTAGGCTCCATTGGAAAGTTCACTGCTCCGGCGATGAAACCGATATTATATTCCCAGGCCTGCCGAGTATCTATTAACTTTAACTCATTGAAATTGTTATCGTAAATGTCCAGTAGTTCCTCGGAGTTAATAAGCAGATAACCGCCCAGTTCGGCTTCAGCCTCTACGTCTTCCCATGTAGACTCTTTAATAGCGGAAGAACGAGATAATAAAAGAAAAACCACCGTAACAGATATTGCCAGAAGGGTCAGGAATATATATTTTTTGTCTTTCATCAGAAATTTCTATTCGTTCAGGACAATCAAAAGGAAAGTGAATAATGTCCTTATAAAAAAACTCTCATATATTATATGGTTATATAAAATGAAATACAATATAGATGTTATTAAAACACGTTCTTCCTAATCTTCACACCCGCTTCCGTCATACTGATTATAAACACTTATTAGCGTCTTGATTATTCAGGTTGGTAAAGAATATAATTTCATATATTCTTATTTCAAAAAAAACATTTTCAAATAATACAGCTTAAAAGAGGAGGTAATATGAAAACCGTCGGAGATATCCTGCAGCAGAAAGGCAGCGAAATATATTCAGTTGCACCTGAAGCAACAGTGTATGATGCCCTGAAAATGATGGCTGACAAAAAAATGGGCGCTGTACTGGTCATTGAAGAAGGTAAACTTGCCGGCATTATAACAGAGCGTGACTATGCACGAAGGGCAATTACTCACGATGAGTCCCCCAAAAATACTATTGTCCGCGACCTCATGACAAAGAATGTGTTATACGTGGGGCCTGATAAAACAATTGAAGACTGCATGTTCCTGATGATAACAAAACATGTACGTCATCTCCCTGTAATGGAGAATGAACGGTTGATCGGCATTATCAGCATAAACGACGTAGTAAAAATAATTATTTCAGAGCAGAAGTTCGCTCTTGAATCATTGGAAAAATATATGCAGGGCAGTTTATAACTGCAAACGTTTCTTCAACAGTACCCGGCAGGAAATATGGGTTCCGCCTGTCATCATAAAAAAGGGGTGCCCGTTCTGTTTCATGCAATTTTATTCATTTCTTAATTTTGATAAAAGCGTTGCAGAAAGATGAAAGTTGTGACTTTCCTCTGACTTTACCTTCATGTAAAAATCACATCTGCTGCAGTCCTTGTATTTCTGGGCAAATGTCCCATGGGGCTGCCCTTCACATAGTGTTCCAGCTATGACCCAGCAGGCCCTGCCGGCATTCTTTCCGCCATGAATACCATTAAGCTGTGTCTGTACACTTACCGGGCACACACCGGCTTCCCCGACATTGAGTCCTCCTTCCTCTCTACCGCATCTTTTGACTTGCCAGCAGTTCTTTTTTTCCAATTTTCCTCCTGTTTTTGATTAAATCCAAATCAGGTTATGTATTTATTTCATACAAGTAAACATACATTTTTTTCTTTCACAAACTGCCCTAAAAAAATAAAGGTCAAAAAAAATAACCGCACCTGATATTAGTACAGTTATAACGGGGGAGCCCTTACAGGAAAATGCTCCGGAGTAATAACAGCTGAAACCTGGTTTATGCCGGGGAATAAATGCGGACTGCAATGAACAGAAAAGACACCATCCATATCACTAGCAATACACCAAAGAGAACAGTAATCGCAATATAGAGCAACATTGTTATCACAAAGTGATATTGCAATCAAAGAAAAGAGTACCATTAAAGTACAAAAATATGTAAGTCGCCAATACATATGTAAATAATATACGTATTTTGAATTACAAATGTAAAGATATATTTAATTAATAGGCTGAATATGACTGGCAGAAGTGAACTTAGTGAAATCAACTATAAGGAAACTTGACGGAAAATTATGGATAGTATACCATCATCAAAGAGATAAAATACGGGAAGGAAAGGTGCGCATAATGAAGAAAAAATTAGGGATTATCCTGATTTTCATTATCTGTCTCAGTACCTCTGCAGTATTTGCGTTTGATATGGCATTTTACGGTGTGGAGACAAAAACAAAGGTCTCTGGATATCCGGGCAACGAAATAATCCTTGATGTGTTCCAGGCTGAAGAGAGAAATTATGACGGAGATGACCTTCGCCCTACTATGCACACAACAGGGCTAAAAGGTCTGTACTGGAAAGAAAGTTCGGCCATGCCCTGCTATATAAAAATATATCAGGGTGATCTGAAAACAGGGAAAAAGAAATTCGACTACCTGGAGATCAATATCTGCAAGGACTCCAAAAGCCGGAGCAGATATGTGAAATTGCGCAAAAAGCGCCATTTCGTCCGGGCTCTTGAGGTATGCACTGCAAAAAATGAGGGCGCAGGCGTGAGTGTGTTAAAGGGAATCAGAGTCTACCCAGCCGAAGTAACAAAAAAAGGCAACGTAATAAAAGTTGATGAATCACGGGAAGATACGCATGAAGACTGCAGTCAGTGGCATGAAAGAGCTGAATGCCCTGATGAAGAAATTGCGGTTAGCGTTAAGATACACCGTCAGCATGACTATATCACAGGCCTCGGGCTGGGCTGCCGGCCTGTCAAGAGAATAAAATAGTAAGGTGCCCTGAACAATAAAAGCGTTTACAAAGGTAAATAAACAGGCCCGCTGCCTCCTGATCCCCGTAATCGACGGACATTACATTTTGTTTAAGGTTTTCAGTTTTGAGGTATGACAATAACTCCTCAAGGTCCTTTTTTAAATGTGTCGTACGGGCATCAGTCGCCAGTTTATCCGCCCGGTAGTGCTTGCCTGCCAGTTTATTTGGCATGGTGGCGGGCTGACCTATTTATTCAGCAGAGAACGCCAGACGTAAATGATGTGCGGGACGGTTGAGCCCATGTACCACAAGGGTACAGGGCAGGCAATACTTAGTTGATAATAATATTCATTAGCTTACACTGACTGTGTCATTTGAGAGCGATACCATAATCAGTGACAAGTTAGAATTGAGAAATACGAAATGAGAAGATAACAACAGGGAGACTGATGATAATTTAGCTGCTTCGAGGTAAAGTTCCTATTTCAGAGATTTCAGAAGTTTCCAGTATTCGGGAGGAGGATCTGTGATACCTAAAGCAATTGTGTAATTCAGATCCTGCGTAGGCTGACTATTTATTTCAACCCTTTTTATTTCACAGTTCAATGTTATTGTCTCGCCTGAATACTTAAATGTCAGTTTAAATTCTTTTCGTGGGATAAAAGAAGTGACACACTCCGAAGTAAATGCTGTGAAATTCAAACCACTGACAGAAACATTTTCTATAAAGCCGGAATAATGGGTACCGTCAGAGATGATCTCTGCTTCCAGTTTGACCGGGATTCTCTTGAAATTCCTTATTCCTTCTGCGCCAGACATGTTAAGTGTAATCTACTATCTTCTGCATATCTTGTCAATTATTAATTAAGAACGGCTTTGCATAATCTTAGAGCTGTAGATCTTGATCACATATGGGCAGGCATTAATACAGACAAGGCAAAAGCCTGCATAAGCTATTGCCTTTGGTTTGCATATCATCCCGATCTTATTAAAATTACTTATAACGTTCAAAATAATTTATTATTAGACAAAATGCCCGTTTGATGGTATAACCTTATAAACATATTCAAATATTATTATATTTCTTTTGAACATGAACTTTAATTTCTTAAACACAATAAAGAGAAAGGACGGGTGGCCATCATGAGGTACAAATCAATGTATTTTGTTTTGTCAGTCATTGTAACTCTTCTCATAATAAGTCCGGCAGTATCTTATTCGGATCCGGGCAGTGAACTGGTAGCTGTAGCATTTACAGGGCACACTGACAGCGTTATATCTATGCTTTCTGAAGGTGTTGATGTCAACACAAAAACTTATGATGGTGAAACAGCGCTTATGGCTGCGGCTCTGATAGGGCATACGGAAACCGTTAAGACACTGCTGTCTAAAGGAGCAAATATCAACGCTAAATCCAACGCAGGTGAAACAGCGTTAATGGCTACGTCATTCGCAGGCAATAACGACATTGTCAAAATTCTACTGGCAAACGGCGCTTCAATTAATACCAGGGATCTCAAAGGTGAGACCGCAATAATGGAAGCCGCTTCAGCAGGTCATACTGATACAGCAACTATCCTTATTAATAGCGGTGCCAATCTGCTTGTTAGAGACTTCAACGGTGAAACCGCGCTTATGGAAGCGGCATTCGCCGGGCATACGGAAACTATAAATAAACTGCTCGGTTTCGGAGCAAAGATAAACGAAAAAAACTGCAAGGGCATGACAAGCCTTATGTACGCGTCGATAAAAGGACACCTTAGTGCTGTCAACGCGCTAATAACCAATGGTGCTGTTATCAATGTAAAGACAGAAAACGGACAAACCGCGTTAATGGCTGCTGCTTACGCCGGCCATCATGAGATTGTAAGCACATTGCTGGCAAAAGGTGCTGATGTAAATGTCAAAGACACAGAAAGAAAATCAGCACTTATATACGCGGATATTAACGGTCATTCCAGGATTACCCAGGATCTGCTTGCCAAAGGCGCGGTTAGAAACGACATAAGACCCGTATCTCTTGGCAGTTCCTCAAGAGCGACTATGTTTCTGTCTAGGGGCGTTACCTGCAAGAAGATCTAGGATCTGAGGATATACCGTTGTACAACTTGCAGCCGCACAGAAAGGACACAGGCCGTCTCTTTATTTTGCGCCTTTCTTTACGCTTGTCAGCCATCTAATTGGTCTCACTAAAATAAGAAGGGGATTATTATTGAAATTTATACAAAATCCTATTGAGGAGTTAAGGGAATATAATAAATCTATCTATTAAACATATTATTATGGTTCTCATCCTGTTAAAAGCTTTAAAAATAGCTTGACTTACAGTCTCATATCTGATAATTCTAATATAACGCTTTTCTCACCTAACATTAGCTTTTCAGCAAAACGCTTCATTTTTCTCACTTTAAAAAAGGGGGTGAATGGATGAAATCTTCATCTGATGATGTTCTGCATGGAATGACAGAAACATTGGAGTCTCTTTCAAAAAAAGGAGTGTCCCGAAGAGATTTCATGAAGTTCTGCACCGGAATGGCCGCCTTGCTTGCTTTGCCGGCTTCTTTTATTCCAAAAATTGCCGAGGCAGTAGCCGGAGGTAAAAAGCCGATTCTTGTATGGCTTGAATATCAGGACTGCGCCGGCGACACTGAAGCCCTGCTGAGGGTGTCAAAACCCACTGTGGGACAGATCATACTTGATGTCCTGTCTGTGGACTATCACGAGACAATAATGGCGCCTTCAGGATTTCAGGCTGAAAAGTCTCTTATGGATGTGGTCAAAAATCATAAGGGTAATTACCTCGTAGTTGTAGAAGGCTCCATTCCCATGAAAGACGACGGAATTTACTGCTGTATAGGCGGCAGGACAGCTGTCGATCTTGCAAGAGAGGTCTGCGGCAGTGCCATTGCTACCATAGCTGTAGGCACATGCGCCACTTATGGCGGCATACCGGCGGCATCTCCCAATCCCACAGGGGCAGTAGGCATTAAGGAAGCCGTACCGGGCGCTACTGTTATTAATCTTCCGGGATGCCCGGCCAATGCGGAGAATATCTCTGCCACGATTGTTCACTATCTTACATTCGGCAAGCTTCCTGCCACAGACGAACTTGGAAGACCTTACTTTGCTTATGGCAAAAGGATACATGACAACTGCGAAAGAAGGGGGTCTTTTGATGCCGGACAATTTGTTCAGCAGTGGGGCGATGATGGTCACAGAAAGGGCTGGTGCCTTTATGAGATGGGATGCAAAGGACCTGAGACATTCCATAACTGCCCGACGGTTAAATATAACGAAGGCACAAGCTGGCCGGTGCAGGGAGGACACGGCTGTATCGGCTGTGCTGAACCGAGTTTCTGGGATACAATGAGCCCGTTCTATAAACGGCTTCCCAAGGTTCCCGGGATCAGCGTTGAAAAGACTGCGGATAAAGTTGGCGCCGGGCTTGCAGCAGTGACTGCCGCAGGTATTCTGGCTCATGGAATAGGAAGAGCAATAAAACCCAAGAAAGACGAGGGAGGTGAATAAAATTGGCAAAGAAACTGGTTATTGATCCCATTACAAGGATCGAAGGGCATTTAAGAATAGAAGCGAAAGTTGAAGGAGGCAAAGTTGTTGATGCCTGGAGTTCAAGCACAATGTTCAGGGGGATAGAGGTCATCCTCAAAGGCAGAGACCCGAGGGATGCCTGGGCATTTACTCAACGAATATGAGGCGTCTGAACTACGGTTCACGCAACCGCCTCGGTGAGGTCGGTCGAAAATGCTTTAGGGATCACAATTCCTGATAACGCGAGGATCATAAGAAATCTGATATCAGGGATTCAGTATGTTCAGGACCACGTTATCCATTTTTATCACCTTCATGCGCTTGACTGGGTCGATATAGTCAGCGCTTTAAGCGCGGACCCTGCCAAGACATCAGCACTTGCACAGTCGATATCTGACTGGTCAAAATCAAGTACAGATTATTTCAGGGGTGTTCAGAACAAGCTTAAATCTTTTGTTGAGAACGGCCAGCTCGGCCCGTTTGCCAACGGTTACTGGGGACATCCGGCATATAAACTGCCGCCTGAAGCGAATCTCATGGCTGTGGCCCATTATCTTGAAGCGCTTGACTGGCAGAGGGACGTAATAAAGATCCAGGCACTGCTTGGGGCAAAAAACCCTCATGCTCAGACTTACATTGTAGGCGGCATGTCGATTCCTGTTGATCCGGACAGCCAGAACGCGCTTAATGCCGGAAGCATTGCCTTTATATCAAGTCTGGCACAAAAGGCAAAGGATTTTGTGGAAAAAGTCTACATCCCGGATATACTTGCTGTGGCTCCTTTCTATCTGGACTGGGCCGGTATTGGTGCGGGTGTCGGCAACTTCATGTCCTATGGTGAATTTCCAGAGGACAATGTGAGCAATACGGAAAAGATGTGGCTTCCCAGCGGCATTATCCTTAACAAGGATCTGTCAACAGTCCATAAAGTCGACCAGGCAAAAGTGACTGAGTACGTTACGCGTTCCTGGTATGAATATTCAGGCGGTGACAGCAAGGCAAAGCATCCTTATGAAGGCGAAACCAACTATAAGTATTCAGGCCCGAAACCTCCTTACAAGTTTCTGGATACTGACAAAAAATATTCATGGCTTAAAGCACCCCGTTATGACGACAAGGCAATGGAAGTAGGTCCTCTTGCAAGAATGCTGGTTGCTTACGCCTCCGGTCACAAGAGAGTTCAGGAGGTAGTCAATCATGTCCTGAAGACACTCGGAGACCTTCCGGCCACAGTACTCTTTTCAACTCTCGGAAGGATCGCTGCAAGGGGTGTTGAAACACTGGTAACGGCTGAACAGATACCTGTATGGCTTGGACAGCTCACTGCGAACATGAAGAAGGGTGACCTGAAGATACACAGCGGTGATAAATGGGACCCGTCCGAATGGCCTGCTCAGGCGAAAGGTTACGGGTTTCATGAAGCGCCGAGGGGCTCACTGGGCCACTGGATAAACATCAAAAACAAGAAGATCGACAATTACCAGATAGTTGTTCCTGGCACATGGAACGGTTCACCTCGCGATGCAAGTGACCAGAGAGGGCCTTACGAAGAAGCCCTTATCGGTACACCTGTGGCCAACATGGAGCAGCCGGTGGAAATACTCAGGACAATTCATTCATTTGACCCTTGTATGGCCTGCGCCGTCCATGTTGTTGATCCTGAAGGAAAAGAGGTAATAAGGATAAAAGTCAAATAAAGGGGAGGAACGGATATGGAAGAACAGCGAACAAGAAAATATGTCTGGGAATTCCCTGTAAGGCTTACTCACTGGATCAATGTTCTCTGTATACTTGCCCTTTCTGTTACGGGATTCTATATAGGCAGGCCCTTTATTCATGCCACTTCACCGGATCAGTTCATAATGGGCTGGATGAGGCTTATCCACTACATCAGCGCCTATACACTCATGATGAGCATAATAATCAGGATCTACTGGTCAGTCATGGGCAACAGATATGCGAACTTCAGGACATGGTTTCCACTCTCAGGCAGGAAGATGAGTGACATTAGCAAGGAACTGAAGTTCTATTCCCTGGCCAGCAGTAAAGCGCCGGATGTCGTCGGCCACACTGCCTTTGGCGGATTAGCCATGCTCCTCGTGTTTGCCATCTGTATTTTCCAGATAATTTCAGGGTTTGCCATTTACTCTGTGACACATTCAGGAACGTTATGGACAGTGCTTGGAGGATGGATGCTGGGAGTAATGTACCTGCCGAATATCAGGCTTTATCACCATCTCTTAATGTATGTGCTCCTTGCATTCGCTCTCGGCCATATCTATATTGCATGGTATTCTGCCTCAAGGGAAAAGAACGGCCTGATGGCCTCTATTTTAAGCGGGTACAAATTCGTAACAGGGCATGAGCAGGACATATAAAACAGGCAGGGTTTAACAACGGACAACAAATAATAAATTACAGCCCCGGAAGTCTTGACAGTGCTGTGGACTTTCCGGGGTTTATTTTTTGGAGAACTTATTGAAAATAGCGGTTCTTGGATTAGGCAACATTCTTCTGGAAGATGACGGGGTCGGAGTTCACGTGCTGAATAAGCTCAAGGAAGAATACGAATTCCCTGATCATGTCAGCCTGATAGACGGCGGGACAAAAGGACTCGACTTATTGCCGTTCATTGAAGACCTTGATAAGGTTTTAATAATTGACGCGGCCAATTTCAAAAAAGAACCCGGCACAATTGACACTGTGGAAGGCGATAAGATACCCGCTTTCTTAAGCTCAAAGCTCTCTGTTCACCAGATCGGACTTCCTGACATGCTGTTTGCGGCAAAGCTGATGGACATCACCCCGTCAGAAATGTTCCTGATAGGAATTCAGCCGAAAACCATGGAAACCGGTACTGAGATGTCGGATGAGATAAAGAATAAGCTTCAGTCACTGATAGACAAGGCCCTGTTGAAATTAAGAGACTGGGGAGTGAATGTGACAAAAAAAACAGCGTCTTCGCTTCCGGATCATTAATAGCAATTTTCCAGCCTGATTTTTTAGAATATATGATACTTCTTGATGACTTAATAACTTATTAACTAAATGACTTTTTAATAATGGAGGCTTTTTATGTGCCTTGGCGTCCCAATGAAAATGATAAACATAAATTACCCTGCCGGGATAGCAGAGGCAAAAGGTGTTACAAGAGAAATAGGCCTTCAGTTGATCCCTGAGACCGATATTAATATAGGCGACTACGTTATAGTCCATGTCGGGTTTGCAATAGAAAAACTTGATACTAAACAGGCTGAGGAGATCTGGAAGACCCTTGATGAAATACTTATGACGATCGACGCGGAGGAAGAAGATGCATGAAGTATCTTTGGCCCTGGGGATGGTGGATGAGCTGATCAGGATCGCGGATAAAAATAATGCCAAAAATATCCTTACGGTTAATTTAAAGATAGGAAAGATGAGCGGCATTGTAACAGATTCACTGAAATTCGCCTTTGACGCGGTCAAACTGGAACATCCGATATTGATTTCGACAGCGATCCGCATAGAAGAAGTTCCGCTTGTTTATGAATGTATTGACTGCGGGAGAACTTTTTCGCCACAGGATAAATCAGCTCTCCTCGACGAGTCATCGACCGGGACTGACGCACCTGAAGACACTGTTTTTCCTTCCTGCCGGGACTGTAATTCATACAATCTCAAGGTCCTGTCAGGTGAGGAGATGGATATTGCGAATCTGGAAGTAGAGACATAAAGAAATTTAAAATTATCAATGTAAAGTTAGCATTTCAAAATAGTCTGAAACAAATTTTAAATGCATAGTCAGCATTGCGAGCGAATGTAAATAATAATAAAAATCCTTACATTTGTGTTTCCTGCATCAAATTGCAGGGGACACTAAATGCTAATTGTTAATTTTGCATTTTGCATTGACGTATAGGAGGTTACAGATGTGTGATGTGTGCGGTTGCGGAGACAGTGTTCATACAAAAGAAACAAAGATAATCGATGTAAACCAGAGTCTTCTAAAGTCCAATGAAAGCGCTGCCTTAAATAACAGGAATCATTTTAACGAAAAAGGAATTCTTGCAGTAAATCTTATAAGCTCTCCGGGGTCAGGCAAGACAACACTGCTTGAAAAAACAGCCATTGCGATAAAAGACAGCATAAGTATGGCCGTGCTGGAAGGTGACATAGAAACCGACCTTGACGCTGAGAGAATAAAAAAGCAGGGAGTCCCGGCTGTTCAGCTTACAACAGGAGGGGCGTGCCACCTGGAGTCTTCCCTGATCCACAAAGGATTTCATACACTTGAACAGCAATTAAACGGAAAGAAACTGGATCTTCTGTTCATTGAAAACGTCGGCAACCTCGTATGCCCATCATTTTTCGAACTGGGTGAACATATCAGAGCGGTCCTTGTGTCAGTGCCCGAAGGCCCTGATAAACCTGTTAAATACCCGAAAGCATTTAAAACATCTCACGTTTTTATCATCACAAAATCAGACCTTGTTCCGCATTTCGATTTTGATATTGAGAGAGTCAAGAAAGACGCGTTATCTCTAAATCCGTCATTAAAGGTCTTTGTTGTATCCGCAAAGACAGGCGAAGGAATGGAGGAATGGCTGGACTTTTTGAAAAAGGAGATGAGTAGAGTCTGAGTGTAAGACTTTAGATACCAGATGCTGGGTGCTAAATTATATAGAAAAAAGGTAAGGGTAAGGGTCAAGAAGCCGGCTGAGTAGTTAGGTTATGGTAAAGTTAACACCAACTACTTAACCTGTAGACCAAACTGGCGTCCTGACTTTAACCTAATAACTAGACCCGAAACTAAAAACTATGTCAAAAATAGAAATAGGACATGGGAGCGGCGGCAGGCTCACAAAAGAGCTCATAGAGGGCTTATTTCTGAAATACCTGAATAGCGATGAATTAAGATCCCTGGAAGATTCTTCTTATATTGACCTTGAATCTAAAAGATCAGCCATAACTACCGATTCATATGTTATCCGCCCTCTTTTCTTCCCCGGAGGTGACATTGGCAAACTGTGTGTTTGCGGAGCGGTCAATGACCTTGCAGTAAGCGGTGCCAGGCCCAGGTACCTTTCTCTTGGTTTTATCATTGAAGAGGGTTTTCCTTTTGAAAGCCTTGAAAAAATACTTAAAAGCATTAGTGAAACAGCAGAGCGCGCAGGGGTAAAGATCGTCACAGGAGATACCAAGGTCGTTGAAAAGAATAAATGCGACGGCATTTATATCAATACCACAGGTTTAGGCGATATTATCAAGCCTCTGTATATCAAGGATGTTTCAGACGGTGACTCTGTCATTGTGACCGGGATGGTCGGAGATCATGGAACAGCCGTTGCCATTGCAAGAGAAGAGTTTAATATTAATTCACATGTAAAGAGCGACTGCGCCGCCCTGAGCGGTCTTCTCATGCCGGTGTTTGAGATAAGCGGCGTGAAGTGGATGAGAGACCCGACGCGCGGGGGCATTGCGACAGTGCTGGCTGAACTTTCAGAACATTCCGGTCTTGGAATTGAAATATTCGAAGACAGGGTGCCGGTAAGAGAAGATGTCCGCTTCATATCTGATATGATCGGTTATGACCCTCTATATCTTGCCAATGAAGGCAAGGCGCTCATTATTACGTCTTCTGATACTGCGGGACAGGTAATAGAAACCCTGAAAGAGCATGACCTTGGAAAAAACGCGGAAATAATCGGGAACATTACCTCCGCGTTTAACGGGGTGCGGTTAAAGACAAAAATAGGCGGAGAACGGGCACTGGACCTGCTTGAAGAAGAACTATTACCGCGTATCTGTTAGATACAGAATACATAATAGAGTGACTCAATAACTTAATTACTTAATAACTCGTTTTTACTATGCATAAAATTAAAGAATTGATAAAGCATATTAACTCCCTTGTTCCCCCGGGAAAGAAGATCAAGATCATGAACGTATGCGGCTCTCATGAACACACTGTATCTTTTTCTGGAATGAGAACTGTGCTGCATGAGAACCTTGAGATAATCCCCGGCCCGGGATGCCCTGTCTGTGTATGCCCTGAAAGCGACATTATAAACGCCATTGAGCTTTCAAACAGAGCCGATGTTATCCTGGTTACATACGGCGACATGCTGAGAGTACCCTCGAGTAAAGGTTCTATCAGAACCGAGGGAAGCAATTACAGGATGATAACATCGCCCTTTGAAGCCATGAATATCGCGAAATCAAATCTGGACAAAAAAATAGTTTTCTTCTCGATCGGCTTTGAAACCACAACAGCTCCGACTGCCGCTATCCTGGAGACAGGCGTACCGGATAATCTTTATATCCTAAGTTCGCACAGGCTGACGCCGACTATTATGGAAGTTCTGGTAAAGGACGCGGAAATAGGTATTGACGGTTTTATTGCTCCCGGCCACGTATCAGCAATCGTGGGTTCGAACGCATGGAATGTTTTTTCTGAAAAATACAACATACCTACTGTAGTGGCCGGCTTTGACGCGGACAATCTCCTGCTGGGAATCGCGGATATACTCAGTCAATTAAATAACAGTAAAGCCGTAACTTCCAATGTTTACAGCAGCGTTGTCAAACCCGCGGGAAATATTCAGGCGCAAAAACTCATGGACAAGTATCTTGAGGTGTCTGATGCCAACTGGAGGGGAATCGGTAATATTCCCGCGTCCGGACTGGAGCTGAGGGACAAATATTCCGGCCGGGACGCGAAAAAAGTCTTTCAGCTTGAAGACATCAGGGAACAGGGCATACCGGGATGCTTATGCGGTGACGTAGTCCTTGGCAAGGCATACCCGTCAGCCTGCAAACTTTTCAAAAAGGTTTGCAATCCAAAAACTCCCAGGGGCCCGTGCATGGTATCATCAGAAGGCGCCTGCAACATCTGGCACAAAACAAACTAACTAGTAAAAAATAATAGTCGCTGTCCCTATTTATGAGATTGAAAATTAAAATCACAGGACTTGTTCAGGGTGTGGGGTTCAGGCCGTTCATCTATAATCTGGCAACCGGGCTGGGGCTCAGCGGGTATGTATTGAACGACACTCTGGGCGTTACCATTGAGGCTGAAGGCGAAAAAGATAAACTTGATGAGTTTTTGACAAAGATAGATCAGGAGAAACCACCTCTTTCAAAGATCTACAGCCTTCAGCATGCATATCTCGAAAACTCCGGTCATACGGACTTTCAAATAAGACAAAGTAAAGATCAAGGAGATAAGAAAGCATTTATCCTGCCTGATATAGCAACATGCGGGGAATGCTTAAGGGATATCAACACTCCTTCAGACAGAAGGTATATGTACCCGTTTACCAACTGCACAAACTGCGGGCCGAGGTTTACTATCATACATGCCCTTCCCTATGACAGAAAGAACACATCCATGAAGGATTTTAAGATGTGCCCTGACTGTGAGGCCGAATACAGCATGCCCTCTGACAGAAGGTTTCATGCCCAGCCTGACGCGTGCCATGTATGCGGGCCCTCTGTCAGCCTGTATAACAACAAAGGTGAATTAATATGTGAAAAGGAAGAAGCGATCGAAAAAACCGAGAATTTGATAAACAGCGGCCAAATAATCGCGGTTAAGGGAATCGGGGGTTTTCATCTTGTCTGTGACGCAACCAGTAAAGCAACTGTGGACAGATTAAGAGAAAGAAAGTCCAGGGAAGAAAAACCAATGGCTGTCATGTTTCCTGATCTGAATTACATTAAGAGGGTGGCGCATGTCAGCCAGCTGGAAGAACGGGCATTAAGTTCGATCGAAAGACCGATTGTGATCTTGCATAAAAAGGCAAAGACCGCTATTACAGATTCTGTATCACCGGACAACAGTTCGGTCGGCGCCTTTCTCCCATACACTCCTCTGCATCATATGATCCTGGATAAACTGAAGAAACCCGTGGTCGCCACAAGCGCCAATTTAACTGATGAGCCTATAGTAAAGGACCAGTCTGACTCCTTTAACAGACTGTCAGCGATCACAGATTATGTGCTGTCTAACAATAGAGACATAGTCAGAAGATGCGACGATTCTGTTGTCAGAATACTGGCCGAAAGACAGTCCCCTATCAGACGCTCAAGGGGTTTCGCGCCGCTTTCTGTCTCTGTTCCTTTCAGGTTCAGGAAGCCGGTACTTGCACTAGGGCCTTATATGAACAATACCGTCGCTATCGGTTTGGATGACAAAGTATTCTTATCCCAGCACATTGGGGACCTTGATACTCCGCTTGCCGCAGACTTTTTCGATGAAACAGTAAATGACCTTTTAAAACTGCTCTCTGCTGACCCTGAAATCGTTGTCTCAGACCTGCATCCCGGCTACTACAGCACGAAGTTCGGCGAAAAACACTTTAAAGACAAACTGGTCAGGGTACAGCATCATTTCGCGCATTTGCTTTCATGCATGGCTGAGAATGAAATACCCCTGGGCACTGAAGTCATCGGCTTTGCCTTTGACGGTACAGGTTATGGTGCGGATAAAACAGTCTGGGGAGGTGAAGTACTTCTGGCTTCTTATAAAGGGTTTAAAAGGGTATTGCATCTTGCTCCTTACAGGCTTCCCGGCGGTGACATGGCTGTAAAGGAACCTTTAAGAACGGCTTTCTCCCTTTTATTTGAAACATTCGGCGAGAATTCGGCTGAGCTGGACTTAATCCCGGTCTCTGAGAATGAAAAAATGTTTTTTTCAACTATGATAAAAAAAGAGATCAATTCACCTATTACAACAAGTATGGGCAGGCTTTTTGACGGTGTTTCGTCATTGCTCGGACTTAAACATAAGGTCTCATATAATGCCCAGGCTGCCATAGCCCTGGAACAGGCGGCACTGCGATCAGGAGAGACAGGCTCCTATTTGTGTCTTATTAAAGACGGTAATATTAACTTCAGGCCGGTCATTGCTGAAATAGTAAATGATATAAGAACGGAAACCTCAAAAGAAGACATTGCCAGAAAATTCCATAACACAATAGCTGAGATCATTGTCTCTGTTTCCGAAAAACTGAGAACGGAAACAGGCATTGGAACAGTTGCATTGTCAGGAGGTGTCTTTCAAAATGCCATACTGCTTAATAACTCTTTTAATAAGCTTAAAGACAAGGGATTTACTGTTTTGATCCATCAGCTCGTCCCAGCAAATGACGGAGGGGTATCCCTGGGACAAGCCGTGTACGGACACTATATGTAATATTACTCTGTTATTGTATATAGACTGCCGTTAATGGTCAATTGCCCCCGAATTTTCGATTTATGATTGTTGATTGATGATTTAATGTAATTCAAATATTAATTATCTGGTAGTTGCAATTGTCATTCGTCAATCGCTCGCCTCGTGCGAAGCCTACGGGTCAATAATCAATTCCTCTACCGGCAGGCCATTCTCCATCCATTCATCGATACCGCCCTCATATATCTTCACATTCGGGATATTCAGAAGTGTGAGACCGAGAGCGACCTTTTTGGATGCCCTGCAGTCCCTGTTTTTACAGTAGATTATAATCTCATCAAAGTCTTTTAATTCCCCACGCCTGTCTATAACATCAGGATAAGGTATTGTTTTAGCTCCACTGATCCTGAATTTGTTCCCGTCATATATTCCTACTGTATCGACAAGAATAAAATCAGTTTTCTCTTGCATACGCTCTAAAAGCTCGTCTTTATCAATACATGCTAATGGATGACTAAATTGTTTATGATATGACATAATTCACCTCTTAATGATTTTACAGGTTAACAGGAAGCCCGGTCAATTCCGGATTCTTTGTTATAATAGCAAAAATGGGCAAGAGGACTTATCCAAAAAAACGGATAAAACACAAGAAAACCGTAACAGCAAAAGGTTCGACATGTTCAAACAGAGACTGCAAATTAAGAAAAAAAGGGTGCAGCGGATTTGAGGGCTGCCCCGGCTATCAGGCAAAATAATAAATTTCAGATATACTAAATATTTGGAGGATAGATGAGAAATTACGGTTACAGGAAGAAAAGCAGGTTCAATGCCAGAGCTATCAGCCTTATCCTGCTCTTTATACTTATCATCGTCGGCATAATTTATGGTGTTTATAAACTTTTTTTTATTGCTGCCCCGGTCGTTGAAGGCATGGAGGCTTTCAGCTCCCTCCCCATTGACAAGACAATAACGCTTACCGGACGCAACCTGAAATCAATTGATATATACATTTATCAGGGCGACAGGAAGATAGATCTGTTAAGGGACATACCTGAAATCAGTGAAAAAACATACTCGATACAGATAAAACCAAAAGACCTTGGATTAGCGGACGGCTCGGCTCAGGTCATTGTAAGGGCAAGATCAGGCATACTCAAAGACATTAAACATACAATCAGTTCAATAATTGATACGGTTCCTCCAAAGCTTGAAGTACTTGGCGCAACTTCGAACATTTACCAGGGAAGCGGAGGTTTTGCCCATATAAAGGCCGAAGGCGCTGACTCGGTATTTATTAAACTTGACGAACACATATTCAGGGCGTTCAAAGCCCTGTCAGGATCAGGGCCGGAATCTTCCTCAACATACTTTGCTTTTTTCCCAGCCCCTATTGATACGCCGGCCGGGAACACATATTACGCAGTTGCAAAGGATGCGGCTGGTAATCAGGTGATAAGGGCCCTGCCGTCAAAACTCAAAGAAAAGGCATACAGCAGTTCTTCAATACACATTGACGACTCCTTTATAAATACTGTAATTTCTCCTCTTTTAAATGAAATCGACATACCCGATCCTGTCAAAGCCTTTAAGAAGGTCAATGAAGAATGGAGAATGGAGAGTGTTAACAAAGTCAGAGATATCGCCGGAAAGACTGCAGCAGAGATCCTGTGGCAGGGCCGCTTTCTGCAGATGAAAAACAGTATGGTAATGGCAAAGTACGGAGATAAAAGAACTTATATATATAACGGCAATGCAGTCAGTCAAAGCACCCATCTTGGATATGACCTCGCGTCTATTGAAAAGTCCCCGGTTGAAGCCGCTAATTCAGGAATTGTCAGATTCACCGGAGAGATCGGAATATACGGCAATACCATAATAATTGACCATGGCCTCGGACTAATGAGCATTTACGGGCATCTTTCAACAATACTGGTGGCTGAAGGTCAATCAGTTGAAAAGGGAGACATTATAGCAAAGACAGGTGCTACAGGCCTTGCCGGCGGAGATCACCTTCATTTCGGAATACTGATTCAGGGTTATGAGGTGTCCCCGCTATACTGGTGGGACCATCACTGGATCAAGGTAAATGTGCTGAAATATCTGGAATAAATAATTTAAATTATATCTTTATTTTATATTTTTCCCTCGAGTCAATAAAATTAACCGGGTTTCCGGCGGGCCGAATAATCATATCCAGTTTAATTTTGAGCTTTCTCTGCGATTGCTCTGATTGTATTTATTTCGCAGTAGTTACGCTCATCGGAATAAAGGGTTCTTCCAGTCCGTAATCACCCTCTGAAATTGATCTTTTCTCAGCCCGTTCTCTTACGCTTTCAATCTTCTGCAGATTATCAGACTTGTTTAATCCCTTATCCACTTCAGCTATCACATAAATCACCAACTCAATCCGGGCTCTGATTATAGAAACACGCGGATCGTTTTCCAGACTAATTCTTTCAATTTGCAGGTTCTTTCCGTAGTTATCAAAAAGGGATAGCAAGTCCTCGATTGTCTTATAGCTTCCTTCTACAGCAAGTTTTATGATCTTCCTTTTGAAAATTGGGCTGCTTTCATTATTGCCCTGCTGCGTCTCAATTTCCACCTCAGGGAGCGGGTGAACAATAAGCAAATCATTCCCTGTTTTAATCTCGGCCAAATCATTCATGCTCTTCAGAAAATTCACTATATCTTCCCTGTTAAAAAACATGCCGTATACGTTTTCCCCTTCCTCTTTTAACATGTTAAATTCCCTCTGAAGTTCCAATAACCGGGCTTTTTTAATCTCTCTGGACTCTATCAGGTCATTTTGATGCTTCAATTGTGTCCTGACCAGGTCCAGATTCTGTAACCGGTCAGGAAATATTATATATATTAGTACTACGAAGATCACCAACAGGATAAACATGCCGGTAGTTTTTCTTTCCCTGGCAGATACTTTAAATAACACCGGGATTTTCTTCATGATTTGCCCTCGTAGAAAAAGAGTTTCCCAGTAATTATAAATTCAGTAAAAACAGCATTTTGTTTATTAATATCTTTCGCTGTTATAAGTTCAATATCCTTAAAATAAGGGGATTCTATCAAATTTTCCATGAACACAAATACTGCCTCATAAGAGCTCGCCTCACCATTTATTTCGATAACTCCGTATTGTGAAGACTCCAGTTTCTTCAGCCTTACCTGCCTGGGTATTATAGTTTTTATTTCATGAAGAAATTCATTCCATTTGTTATTCTTACTGCCGGCTATAATTGCATTGGCTCTGTTAAGTTCCATTCTGTTATCTGTCAAACTTTTTTCAATCCCGACAAGTTCTGTTATTACAGGCGCAGGTTTGTTCAGTATCATGCTGGTATCTTCAATCTCTTTCTTAATCTGGCTTATGGCAACCTGCACCGCGGAAAATCCCAATAATATTACGGCCAGAATGATAAATATACCGATAAAGAAATGTCTCAACTGCCCTTTGAGTTCTTTTTCCTTGATTTCATCCTCAGGCAAGAGATTTATATCGGAAGAAAAGGTTTTGATTCCAGCGGCTCCCAATGCCAGACCATATCCCCTTGTAATATCAGCCCTGTCAATTTCCCGAATGTCAGAGGCAATCTCAACTCCTTCAAGCGGATTGCCGATCTCAACATCCATTTCCAGATGATTTGCAAGAACATCTTCGATTCCCGTTTCCGGCAGACCATATAAATTCCCGGACAACACAATTTTATCAATAGAATCCAGCTTTTCATAGTCGTATGCATATCGGATAATGTTCTCTATATCGGATACTAAAAGTAAATTGTTATCTTTGTTATCAAGCATTTGACGGCTGCCTACATTAGCTGAATATGCAAATTTAGCAACGCCTCGATCTAACAAAAAGATATGAGATCTGTCGTCTTCAACGACCACTGCAACTACCCTATAACCAGCATAATTTGGATATAATCCCTTTAAATCCTCAAAAACTCCAACTCCAACAGAGTCAACTTCACATCCCAGCTCTTTTATGAGTGATACGTAAGAGTCTATTATTTCCCTTCTGGATATTGCCTGAAGCACCCTCACCTGTGTTTCATCATTATCCGTTATACTCTCGATCTCGAAATAATCACTTATAATTTCAGTACCCGCAAAGACCAGATAATTGCCAGCCTCCCGTTCAAGAATCTGTTTCAGGCTGTCCCTCTGTCTGTACGGGATTTTTTTAAATGAAAGGACAACATTATTTCCCCATACGCTGGTTGCAATATCGCAATAACCGATTTTCAGTTCTGACATCATGCCTTTAATTGTTTTCCGTACGGCATCTCTGTCAATAATAAGCCCGTCTTCAACAGCTCCTGAAGGAAGCGTGGAACGCATAAACTTTATGAGTCTTACCCCTGTTTCGGTTTTTTCAACCTGGACTATATCAATTTTTCTTCCGTCTATATTAAGTCCAACTGATATCTTCGGCTTCTTTTGCAATATTTTCATGAATTCGAACATCAGCTCTCCTTCCAGTAATTTACCACGACTTTATATAGTGAAGATGTACCTGATACATGAACCCCGGCTAAAATTTCTCTCTTGTATCCGTTTGCAAGCCTGGCAGTAGACGTAATTGTTCTTGGTGTATTTTGCCCGGAACAGACAACAGAATAATAATTGCCGGAACCTTCTGGAAATTCCACCACAAGCGGAGTGATATCTATTGCACCCCAATTTATATCCTGCCTGAGCCTGGATATAGCATCTTCAATGCCTGCCTGGGCAATATACAGCGCTTCATCTGAATATCTGTTGTTCTGTAAAACCTGAAGATCCACAGTTGCTATGTCTAAAAAAGCTACTATTCCCATGGTGATGAAAGCAATCAAAAGCACAGTTGTAAGAAGAACAACGCCCCTGTCAGTTAAATTTTTCATAATCCTGTGCCGGTTCTCATAAATTATACACAATATCCGATTATGTTATTTCTTATACTTCACAATCTGATATACGCAATTAGCAGTACCAGTAAACATCAGTGCATTGCATCATTTCCCCTTTCAGGCGTTTCCCAGACCTGGATGCTCTTCTTCCAGTCAGAAACACTGTCTGGACTGTCTCCAGCATCAGCCCGCTCTTCAGGTTTGCCGGCAGACAGGACGACCTCTCTCTCAATCATGACCATCCCGGTAAACATCTCAGCAGATATACCTCCTTCGTCCGAATCCATCTCCATTTCAATATTGACAGATTTTATTCTTGCCGGATCTGTAGTAACTGTCTCTGCATCTTCTGCATAACAGATAAATCTCAGCAGGTTTACAGGCCCCGCCAATATATCATTTTCCGCAGAAGGCGGCAACCCATCAGTTGTGTACCCCAGCCAGTACCTGCCGTTATTGAGAAATCTCTCAAAAACAGCTGTATTATCATCTTTATCCATAAATTCTATCCTTCCTATATCGTTTCCCGAAGTTGTCACGCTAATGATATGTTTAGCTGCCTTCAACTCCCTTATCATTTTATCAAATCCTATACGGGCATTTTGAAACAGGTCAGAACGCTTGTTGCCTGTATCCCACGCGACACGGACATGCCGGAACTGACTGGCAAGTGGAATCATAAGCACTGCCACAATCAGTATGACAAACAATACCTCGATGAGAGTTAAACCTTTATTGCTGTTTTTATTTTTAGCAGTCATCCGTTATATTTAGTTTTCAGGTTAAGACTTTAATTTAGTTTTATGTACGTTTCACGATAGAAGATAGACGATTGATGATGGACGATAAATCATCTATATTTGTCTTTTTCTTCTTTCATCCCTCGTCCCTCGTCTTAATCTCTCCTGGCAACTTTAGTATTAAAAGTAATTCCCCGTTCATCAGAATCAAGTATGCTGTCATCGTCCCTGTCATACCATACAGTAACAGCAATATCTCTGATCAGTGCCGCAGGATAATCAGGGTCCGCGACTGTATATTTATAGTCAGGGTGCGGAGATGGAAACGCCGCGGCGGCTTCAGAATAATTCCTGTCCCATCCGTATAAGTAATCCGGATTCGTACTCCTTCCAAATATCCTGGCTCTCACTTCATCCATTTTCCCGACACATAACACAACACTCCTTGTTGTGATCTCTGTATTCCTGCTCACCATAAGACTTCCCGCGACAACATTCATTATTATCGCGATCAGAACTGCAAATATCACGATCGAAGCCAATACCTCAATGAGCGTAAATCCTTTAACACAATTTATATATATACTCTTCCTGTCTGCGATAATCTGTTTTTTTTGATCTATGCTGTTCGTGTTATCAACTTTCATTCACATGAACCCTTCCCGTAGCAGATTTAACAGTAATTTTGTAATTATTGACTCCGGCTCTGATATCTATCTCCCCGTTTCCCGTAAATGTGCAGTTCCCCTGATTAAAAAAAATTATTTCTGTTTCTCCCGAGGCAGTTACTGTGGATGGAATACTGATAAGGCTGCCTGCTAAATTGGCAGGAGTAACGGAATCCTGATAAATGCCGTAATTATTAGCGTCGTAGTTAAATCTGATAATGTACCTGGAAGCATTTTTATCAGTTATTGCAAGATTTCTCGCGTATCTGATATGAACAGCGATCTTCTGAGCTTCGCTCTTCAGACGCTGTTTTGTTGAAAAATCAGACCTGAAGCGAGGGATAGCAACAGCTGTTATTATCCCCAGCAGGACAATAACAAAAATTATTTCTATTAGTGTAAAACCTTTTCTGGAGTCTGGTCCTCTTAACATGCCAATCTGTCAAGAATCGACACATACCATACGCAAAGATCTCTCCCGTTGCAATACAATAGCCTGCAGGCCTGAATTTGCCCGCAGAGAACGTCCCTGATTTCTCTGCCGCAGTAAATTAACCGGTCGTACAAGTAGCCCTGTATGTCGTTGCGTTATATACGCAGGAAGGGGCAGGCCCCTGGCATGCAGGCGGTCCATCAGGGAAATATGTCGTGTTATCCAATAAAGCATTAAATGCGGCATCATCAGCCGGATAGTTTCCTGTATCAAGCATAAACTGTTCAATCTGAGTGTTAATAACAGCCTGCTGTGCAGCACAGGCATTTGCCCTGGCAGTGGCAGTAGTCGTTGTAATTCTCATGATAGCTATAGCGGCCAGGATCGCGATTACAATAATAACGAATAATATCTCGATCAACGTGAAACCGTCCTTCTTTTTCAAAGCCCTCATTCTTTGCCTCCTTATTTTAACTTGTTATAAAATAGGCTCTCCCGGGATAAAACCCGTCTTATCTCTGCTGTATCTGATTAATAATATCAAACATGGGTAAATAGATTGATAAAGCTATAAACGCCACGAAAATTGTTATACCAAGGGTTAATGCCGGCTCTACAATAACAAGTATTCTTTTTATTGATAGATCCAGATCCCGTTCTAAAGCATCAGAACTTTTCTTTAACATCGCGGGTAGCGTAGCGCTCGCCTCACCTACCGAAATCATCTGCACTACAGTTGCAGGTATGATCTCCTGGCCCATTAACGCTTCAGAAAGAGTACTTCCCTTGTTTATGTAATTATGCATCTTTTTACCAACTTCTGCAACCAGATCATTGCCTGCGACATCCTTTGCAGTATTTATGGCCTCGGGTATAATAACCCCGCCTTCCAGCATTTCCCCGAATGTTCGAATGAATCTTGAGACTGCGGCTTTTCTGATTATTTTGCCGAATAAAGGAATTGATATTTTTATTCTGTCTATTCTCCTCTTTACCGTTTTAACATTCCTGAATCGAATAAATAAATATCCTGAACCGGCTGCAATAACAGCAAACAGCCATCCGAATCTTCTCAAAATATCACTGAGACCGATCATCATGCGAGTTGGAAGCGGCAAAGATATTTTCATGCCTGAATAAATATCCTGGTACACAGGAATGATGAATATTACAAGAAATACCATTACAAGAAACGCCAGTATGGCGACTAAAATCGGATATGCAAAAGCTCCCTGCACTTTTCTTTTCAGATCCTGCATCTTTTCAAGGTATAAGGCCAGATTATTCAGTATCTTGCCTATTATTCCACCTTTTTCACCTGCCATGACCATAGTCACAAAATAAGAGGAAAAGGTTTCAGGATGCCTGGCAAGGGCATCTGAAAAAGATCTTCCGCCCTCTATATCAAGCATCATTGTTTTGAGCACTTTTTTGAACTTTATATTCTCTGTCTGCCTGTGCAGTGCATCAAGGCATTGGGAAATGGGAATCCCCGCCTCATGCATACCCGCAAACTGCTGAGCAAAAGAAACCAGCTCGTCAGTCCTGATGTCCTGTTTGAATATCAGTTTCGACATTCCGGTCTTACTCTGCGTATCCCGGCATTGTATTCATATCTCTTTAACCTCTCCACCTATGTAAACAACACGCCTTATCTCTTCCAGAGTTGACACTCTATCAACGACCTTTTGAATCCCGTTATATCTTAATGTCCTCATCCCTTCCTGAACCGCGGTTTCCCTTATCTCATCAGCAGAGGCTTTTGAAATAATACGCTGTCTAATGGCACTGCTGACATTCATTATTTCAAAGATGGATTCTCTTCCTTTAAATCCTGTATTCAGGCAGAAATCGCATCCTGTGCCTTTTCTCAATATAATCCTTTCCTTCTGCTTTTTACCGGCAGCCTGCTCTATAGCTTTCATGTCCCCATCTGACGCCTCAAATTCTGAATTACATTCAGGGCAAACCGTTCTGCACAGCCTCTGGGCAACACACCCTATTACTGTGGCAGATATCAAAAACGGTTCAATACCCATGTCAAGCAGGCGCGTAATGGCACTGGGCGCGTCATTTGTATGCAGGGTACTAAAAACAAGATGCCCGGTAAGGGCGGCATGAACCGCAATTTCAGCTGTCTCTTTATCCCTTATTTCACCGACCAGTATAATATCCGGATCCTGTCTCAGGATCGTCCTTAGCCCCCTCGCGAAAGTCATACCAATGTCTGTATCGACCTGTATCTGGTTAATGCCGTCAAGTTTATATTCCACAGGATTTTCAATTGTGATAACATTCGCTTTTCTTATGTCCAGCTGACTTAAGACCGCGTAAAGCGTTGTTGTCTTGCCGCTGCCGGTGGGCCCGGTGACCAGGATCATCCCGAATGGCTTTTTCACCATAGACCTGA
>VAPA010380822.1_pt1 | contig 27687 bp, 26 predicted proteins | sample 3395041 | NCBI WGS metagenome assembly VAPA01 (sample SAMN08290432, study PRJNA428436) | hydrothermal vent metagenome | isolation source: Deep-sea hydrothermal vent chimney | place: Indian Ocean: Southwest Indian Ridge | depth 1973 m m
CTTTAAAATTCCCTACAATCTGGTCGCCGAGTCCCGCCGAACGCGGGACGAGGCGTTGCCCTTTCCTGAGTGGTGCCGGCGGTGGGAGTTGAACCCACACGGAGTTGCCTCCACCGGATTTTGAGTCCGGCGCGTCTGCCATTCCACCACGCCGGCAAACTTATTTTGTATTATTAATTATTATTTTGAATCCTTGCGCGCATACCTACGGTATGTAAACCTGCCTGCTTAACCCTTATGCATTTTTATGAAATTTCTAATAGAGCGGTCAAATGTATGTTCATACTCTTCATTAAAGAAGCAACCCGGGAGTTCTCCACTGCGCCTGTGATAATGCAGACATTCACAGCATTTTAATTTTCTGCTGCATGGCTCATATGTGCAGTTACAGAAAGCTTTATGTTTTTCTTTATTACATTCTTCCATCTGGTTTCTCCTTAAAAGGCATTGAAATGTTATATTTAATAGAATAATAGAGAGATGATTTATTATCAAGTCAGATTAAGTTGCGGCTAACGGTCAGGGTTACGAAGCCCGTATCGGTCAGGTATATCGGTAACGTAAAAAACCGAACAACGTAACCATTAGACGAAACGGGCATCATCACCATTACCCTTACCAATAAAGTAATCATGAAAACTAATCTCAAATCTTTATCAGAAAAAGAACTGACTGAATTCTTAAAAAACCAGGGGCAGAGTCCGTACAGGGCAAAGCAGATCCTGAACTGGATATACAAAAAGCAGGCTGCTGCTTTAGATGACATGACTGACCTTTCAAAACCAGTCAGAAAGCAGATTGGCAAAATTGCATTTATAAGTAATCTGAAACTCTTAAAAAAACAGGTCTCAAAAGACGGTACACAAAAATTCCTCTTTGAGCTACAGGACGGTAAAACAGTGGAAAGTGTCTTAATACCGGCTGGTACGGCCTGCCTACCGGACAGGCAGGCTCTGTCCCAAGATAATAATCGCCTGACATTATGTATTTCATCTCAGGTCGGATGTGCCATGGGATGTAAATTCTGTATAACGGGCAAAATGGGTTTAAAAAGAAATCTTAAAGCATATGAAATAGTTGATCAGATTATAGCCGTGCAAAGACTTATTAATAATAACCGCAAAATTACAAATATAGTCTTTATGGGTATGGGGGAACCTCTTCATAATTTTACAGAAGTTATTGAATCCCTCTGGAAAATAGTGGGCATTCTAGGTTTTTCTAGAAGAAAAGTGACTATTTCAACCTCAGGGATTATACCAAAGATCTCAGAACTCGCAAAGAAGGGCCCTCAGATAAGCCTTGCCATATCCTTGAACGCAGCAACAGATGCTGTAAGGAATGCAATCATGCCTGTTAATAAAAAATACCCTATAAAAACGCTCCTTAATGCCTGTAAAAGGTTTCCACTTGCACCTCGAAGAAGGATAACGTTTGAATATATTCTTATAGACGGAATAAATGATTCAAATGAAGATGCGCTAAAACTTATAAAATTATTAAAGGGAATAAGGTCAAAGGTAAACCTGATACCGCTAAACATAAAATCATCACAAAAAACCGGGTTCAGGAAATCTCCTGAATACAGGATAATCGATTTTCAAAAGGTTTTACTCAATGCAGGAGTTAAGGCTATTATAAGAAAAAGTATGGGGCATGATATAGCCGCAGCATGCGGACAACTCGGGGCTTCATAGTTTTCATTTATGGGGCGTAGCACCCCAACAATTTCTTTGATAGAATCAACCTATTTGGAAAACATTCTGGTTAAATAGAGGATTTAAATAAAAAAACCACTAAAATCATTTACAGTCATTGTAAATGATTTTAGTGGTTACAGCATCTTACTTGCCGAGCAGTTCTGAAACCCTTTCCAGGAGCAGGTGAGTCTGTATAGGCTTGGTTAAATAGGCGTTAGCCCCTATTGCCATGGCCTTCTTCCTGTCTTCTTCAGCGCCCTCGGTTGTAATAATAATAATCGGAATATGTTTGTGTTTTGGATCGGTCCTTATAAGACCTATAAGCTTAAGACCATCCATTACAGGCATATTGATATCAGCCAGTATCAGGTCAAAAGTATCAGTAGATAGTTTATTAAGGGCGTCCATCCCGTTTACAGCTTCTACAACATTGCACTCAGACAACCTCCTTAAGGTGAAAGTTATTAATTGCCTCATTGTCGGAGAATCTTCAACAACCATTATATTAGACATAATTCCCTCATATTAAAAAATATTTTTTACGCTGGATACTGTTAACGTACAGGCCCCTTTTTCATTTTCTTCATTATCTCTGCCGGAATCTTCTCTAAAGGGAGTATTGTATCAGCACCGCCAGCCAGAATAATCTCACGGGGCATTCCAAATACGATTGAGCTTTCTTCAGATTCGGCTATTGTAAAACCCCCTCTATCTTTTATATCTAACATGCCTTCCTTACCATCATTACCCATCCCGGTTAGAAGTATGCCCATTGTTTTTGATCCAAATTTTTCTGCAATACTTTTCATCATTAAATCTATAGAAGGAACATATCTGTCTTCGGGTGAAGACTTCTTAATTAATGCAATAATCCCTTTTCTCGTCTGTTCAAAAACCATATGATGACCACCTGGGCAGATAATAACCTTACCCGGCTCAATCAAATCACCCTGCTCGGTTTCCTTAATCTCCAATAAAGAGAGTTTGTTCATTCTTTCTGCAAACTGCCTCGTAAAGCCGCGAGGCATATGCTGACTTACTACTATTGCGCAGGGAAATTTGTCGGGAAGACGGGTTAATATGCTCTGAATCGCCGTAGGGCCTCCTGTTGAAGCCCCTATTGCGATTATCTCTACTTTTTTATTTGAAAAAAATCCGGTTTTGCCTACTTGCCTGCTTTGCTCTAAAAGCTTTAGGTTCTTTTTAATCTTTTCCATACTGAGGGAGGCGATTCCCAAAACTTTTCTTAATAAATCACTCTCTATCTCTTTAAGCTCACTGGAAGCCTTTTTGGTAGGTTTAATAACAAAATCCACCGCGCCTAATTCCAGTGCCTTAAAAACTGTTGGATCATCGCCAAAGGCACTTACCACAATAACAGGCATTGGTCTCTCTTTCATGATCCATCTAAGCAGAGTAAAACCATCCATTTTCGGCATCTCAAGATCGAGCGTGACAACATCAGGTTTAAGCTCCAGAATTTTCTTCATGCCGTCATGACCGTCAAAAGCTAAACCCTTCACTTCAATGTATGGAACCTTCTCGAGAATCCCCTTTATCGTCTGACGGTTAAAGGCAGAATCATCAATTATCAGAACTTTAATCGGTTTTGTTTTATTTCTTGTCATCATTATTAAATAATTTTATAAACGGTGCACTATCAGGTTTTTTCAGCGGTTTTTGATAAACCAGGTCATTCTTTAAATGCTTTAGTGTAAAAGCAGTACTGACATTTATCAGTGACTCAGTGTGCCCCAGAATAAGATACCCGCCGTCAGAAAGCATATTAAAGAAGCTTTCAATAACCTTTTTCCTTGAATCTTTATCAAAATATATTAAAACATTACGACAAAAAATTACATCTAATTTCCCGATAAGCTTAATTTTAAATGGATCAAGCAGGTTTAAACAGTTAAAGTTTACAAGATTTTTTGCTCTGTCAGAAATCTTTCTGTCGCCATTTTGCTGCTCCTTAAAATACTTTCTTATATAATAATACTCTGCATTTCTGAATGAATTTTTCTTGTAAATACCCTCTCTGGCAACACTGAGAACCCTCTGGCTTATGTCACTGCCTATTATATTAACTTCCCAATCATCAAATTCTTTGTTTTCGAGCACAATCATGGCAATACTGTACGGCTCTTCTCCGGTGGAACATCCGGCAGACCACATGTTAATTTTTTTAATGCCTCTGTTCTTCTTTTTAATTTCAGGCAGAATCTCTTTATGCAAGGTTTTCAGTTGACTCTCTTCCCTGAAAAAATAGGTCTCATTTACAGTTAAAATATCCATTATTATCTGTAATTCTTTATCCCGGTCCTTGTCGTACATAAGAAGACGGTAATATTCCCTGAAATCCTTGATATGGTGAATATTTAAACGCCGGTTAAGTCTGCGCTCAAGTGTATGCTTTGATTTATCATCAAAAAACATGCCGCAGTAATCTCTTATATAATCTCTTATAAGACGGAAAATATCATTTGGAAGCTCTATAGGATTTTTTTCAAACACTTATATACCTCGCAGCAGTTTCCCTTACATGCTGATCCTCATCAGAATCTGCAATTTCCTTTAAATATGCATAACTCTCATCTTTAAAAAAACTACCGAGAACATCAACGACCTTTTTTCTGACTGACCATTGTTCATCCTTTAAAAGCGGGATTATATCATGCGCAATCCCCTCAAAAATCACTAACGATTCTACTGCTGTGCTCCTTATCTCGGCATCAGTATCGTTAAGAAGCTTAAGAAAAGCATCTTTAACTCTTTCCTCTTTAAAATTACTGAGGGCCTCTATGGAAGCTGTCTTTATTAACCCTGATTCATCAGAAAGCAGTTTTAGCAGGGAATCTATGGCTTTTTTACTTCCTATCATGCCAAGTCCTTCAGCCGCTGCGACTCTGACCCATATATCAGTATCACTAAGGAGAAAAATTAGAGGATCAATACCTTTTTTAGAACGCATTTTCCCAATGGCAAGGGCAGAGATGCGGCGAACTTCAGGAGACTCATCTGCAAGTGCTAAAAGCAGAAGTTTTACAGCCTCTGCCCCTTTTATAACTCCCAATGCTTTAACTACAGCCACACGTACTCTGATATTGCTGTCTTTAAAAGCACCCCCCAGGGCTTCAACAGAACCCTTATCAGCAAGAGAGCCGAGAAGCATCGCTGTATTTTTTCTTAAGATAATATTATTATCGGAAAGCCCTGCTTTGATCCCATCCAGATCGATCCATTTTTTGAACTTTGAAAGGGATTTCACAGCTTCTTCCTGAACATTTTCATACTCGTCAAGGAGAAGCGGTTTTATAGATTTTATTGCCTTTGGATCATTCAGACGCGCAAGCGAAATAGCTGCGTTTCCCCTTACATGTCCGTCTTCATCTTTAAGGCAGTTAACAAGAAATTTAAAAAAAACCGAAGAACCTGTCATTCCGGCCACTTCACAAACAACCCGTCTCTGATACGCATCGTTTATAGTAAAAAATGGTATAAGCAGTTCCGGTTTAGACTTTCCTATAAATACCAGAGCCCTCACAATAGCCTCGTGGAAATCTTCTTCTAAAGACATCTCCATAAGTGGGGTAATAGCCTTCTTATCTTTAAGAAGCCCGATCAGGAGTACAGCTGCTACTCTGACTTTATTCCTGTTGCTTTTGGTATGGGGTAACAGGATATTAGACGCTTTAGCGCCAAAAACATTTTTTATACTGCTAATTATTGTTTTTTCGGATATTTTTGCATAAAAAAATTGTGCTATGGCCTCTACGGTTTCTTCCCTGACAGACCTTGCGTTATCCTCTAAGAAAGGAACTATTGAAGCCAGCGACCTGCTTTCTGCAATTTTTCCAAGAGCTCTTATTGCCGGTTTTCTTAAATCCTTCCGTGACAATGCAGAAACAAGTACATCTACAGTTCCTATATCAGCGATCCTGCCCAGGGCGTCAGCTGCAGCATATGCTACCCACATGTCTTTGCTTTCTAAAACCCTGGTTAATGCTGTAATAACAGAGGCATTGCCCTTAATACTGCCAAGGCGCTCTACTACTGAAGCTCTTATATTTTCATCTTTATCTTCAAGTGCCTTAAGAAGTAACGGAAGCGCCTTTAGATCTCCTGTATCACCCAGGATATCTATAATAAATTTTTTCACATCTACACTTGAACGCTTGTAAGCCTCTATAAGATAATCCGTGGCCTCCTCACCCAATGAAACAAGTGCTTCAATAGCTGAATTTCTCATGTTGACATTGTCTTCATTATATAGAGCATCAACAACAGCCTTTTTAACTGCTTCACCTCCGATATTAAGAAGCACTTCTACAGCTGTTTTTCTGATTCTCCAGCTTTCGTCTCCGAACTTTTTTATAAGGAGGGGAATAGCTATGGAAGGATCACTCTCAAACTTTAGAATGTCCTTTATAGCCTGTCTTCTGACCTCTATATCTTTATGTTCAAGTAATTTTTCCAGTCTTTTAGACAATTTTATCACCCTCCCGGTATAACTTGGTTATACATGATTATTTACCCCCGTAGTTTTGCTTTGCAAATCAAAGCAACGGGGGTAAGCAGATAACAGATGCCATATTTTACAGAATGTCTTTATTTCGCTGACAGGTCTTCCGTAGATAGCTCTTCTTTATGTTCTTCAAGTAATATTACTTCCTCAGAGGTCAGAAGGCTATCGAGATTCAAAATCAATATTAATCTGTCCTCAACCTTACCAATGCCATCAAGATACTCCGGGCGAAAACCCTTAAAAATAGCAGGCGGAGGCGCTATCTGTTCCTGCTCAATGTCTACTATTTCTTTTACATTATCAATCAGAAGACCTATTTTTTCTCCATGCAGTTTTGTAACTATTATCTTTTCCTTTGAAGTAGAAGGTTTTACATTAAAACGCTTTCTCAGGTCTATTAAAGGTATTACAGTTCCTCTAAGATTAATTACTCCGTCAATAAAAGCGGGTAAGCTTGGGAGCGACGTGGCTTTCCTGGGTTTAACGATTTCAACAACCCTATCGAGCTGAATTCCAAATTCTTCATCTGCAATTGTAAATACAGTAAATTTATTCAAGCTAAATTTTTTCCATATCCTTTTTAAGGGATTCTGCCTCTTTATAAAGGGTCTTAAAAGACACAGACATCTCATCAGCAATTCTAAGCGTATTGTTACATATATCCCCTATCGTTGATGCCGCCTTCATAATCCCCTCATTTGCCTTTCCGTGCCTTTTTGAAGCATCACCGATACCCTTAATCTTTTCATTTGTTAACTCAAGATTTCTTGATATCAGACTTATACCTGCAGTCTGCTCCTGCATACTTCTTTTAATAGCTTCCGATACTTCTTTGACCTTTTCAGCAATATTAATTAAGTTCTCTGAACCCAGGTCATGTTCATGCGTAGATTTTGAAACATCAACTACTACCACCCTTACCATTTCCATTGACTCATTTATCTGGGAAACGCCCCTGACCTGCTCTATTGTTGCATTTTGAATTGCTTTAGACATTTCAGAAGACTTTTGTGCATGTTCAATTACATCATTAAACGCTTCCCCGGTCTTTACAACAAGTGTATTCCCCTTTTCTGCTATTAACTTGCTGTTTTCAGACACCATAGTAACCTCAGATATCCCGCTCCTGATTGATTTAATAATATCTATTATCTCTTTTGAAGAAGAAGCTGTTTTGTCAGCAAGCGTTTTTATCTCATCCGCCACAACAGCAAAACCCTTTCCATATTCACCAGCCTGCGATGCCAGTATTGCTGCATTTACACTTAATAAATTAGTCTGCTTGGTAACATCGGCCATAACGGTAAGAACCTTTTCAATGTCCTTGGATTTAACCTCAAGGTTTCTGACTAACTGAAGGGTCCTGCTTACAGAATCTATTATCTCATCCATGCCTCCCATTGCATCGGCTACAGTTATCATTCCCCGGTCTGACGCAATATTTCTTACACTCAATGCAAGCCCGGCAGATTCCCTGGTACTGTTCTCCACCTCCTTCGTGTTAGCGTTTATCTCCTCAATAGATGCGGATACCTGCTCAGTAGATATTGCAAGTTCCTGAATGCTCTTTGCAATAGATTTCGCTGCATCAGATATTTCAGCAACTGCAGAGTATGCGGTTGATGAAGTATCATAAAGTTCTCCTGCACTTCTATTAATTTCTTCTGAAGTAGCCTTAATCTCCATAAGTGATGACAAATTCTCATCAGAGAATTCTTCCAGATTTTGAGTGTTATCTGAAATTTCTTTCTGAAATTTATCAGTACCGTCCATGGCTATAATAACTTCAGCCGTAGCGCTTGCCTGGTCATGAGTACCCTTAGTAACCTTTTCAAGGATCATATTCACCTGGTTAACCGCCATGGTTACATCATTGGTCGTGGAAAACAACTTTTGCTGTGTATCTTTAAGGCGGGTGATTAAGGTATTAAAACCCTTTACCAATAGCTCTATTTCCGGATTATCAGCAGGCTTATTTATGACTGTCAGGTCTCCAGCATCAGTTTTACTCAGAGCAGCGTTAAGGGCCAAGATGGGTTTTTTAATATTTTTACTATAGGAAAACATTACAAAAAATACAGATAAAATCAGTAAAACACCCTGGTATAGTGAAATAAAAACTATAGTTTCATTTAGAGAACTTACCAGAGTTTCCCGCATAGACAGGATAAGAAAAACAAAACCCGCCTGACCTATCAGTAATATCATAAATAGTCCGATAACAAGTTTAGATGTCATAGATCTGATATTTTTCATAGTTCTTTCTATATAAAAAACATTTGACTCAGTTTGAAAAATCTAAAGACCTCAGCTTTCCAAAAAAGCTTACAATAATCCAAGTTTCTTCATCATCTCCCTTATTCCGTCATAATCACTATCCCGCGCCTCGATAAAGCCAGTGTAGTCAGCAGCTATCGACTGCAGGATTTTCATGCTTTCAGGGTTACCGGTTTCCAGATCCAGAATAGCTTGTCTTAAAAGCATTTTTTCCTGCTCTGGTATTTCCTTGTTAACACAAATATTGAACTCCGGGATATCAACAGAATATTTAATGATTTTTAGCCCTTGCTCCTGAAATTTTACAGCTGTGGACTCCATAAGCCCGCCGGCATCAAATTTCCCTTCCAAAACCGCTTTTGCCACATCATCATGATGTCCCAGATAATCATAAAAACTCAAATCCTCAAGCTTAATCCTGCCTTCTAAAAGCATCGCTCTGGGCACTATATGGCTTGATGTAGAACGTTTGTCTCCAAAAGCAAAAGAACGGCCTTTTAAATCTCTTATATCGTTAATATTGTCTTTTCCCTTAACAGCAATAACCGAACGGTGATAGGGTTTACCATTTCTAAGCGCCATAGCAATAACTTCAATATTGTAATTGTTCCTGGCTTCGATATATGTTGAAGGTGTCATATAGCAGATTTGAGTAGCACCCTCTCCAATTTCTTTAATAGTCTCGGCAAAATCCATCGCAACTTTGAGCTCAATCTTTTTATCCATTTTCTTTTGCAAGTGCTCTGCCAAAGGCAGAAATTTCCTGTACATTTCTACGGGAGATTCTAAAGGGATAACCCCCAAGTATAATACTCCAGCATCTTTTTCCTCCCTGACGTCAAGCTTAAATTTATTAAGCTGTTCCATGAGAAGTTCAGCATCTTTTATCAGGCTTCGCAGATTCCTGCTCATATTAAAGGCCCTGTCTCTATTTTTCGCAGGGATATCCTTTATACTTTCAAGCGTAAATAATATTGCTTCACTTCCGGTTTTCTGCACATTAAGCGCTTCAGATATCTCATGAACTCTTGAGGATACATCTTCCACAGCTCTGTGTATCTGTTTGCCTCCTTTTGACTGTTCGATAGTTGCATTTTTAACATGTTTCGCTATATTGCTTATTTTCTCAGCAGCAGACATCATGAGAGAAGTGCCTTTAGTCTGTTCAGAAGTGGCTTTTGAAATCTGCCCTACCATATCTTTTATCTTTTCCATAGAAGTTGTAACAAACCTGATCCCTTTAGTCTGTTCAGAGGTGGCATTCTGAACAGCTGAAGCCATTTCAGTTGATTTTTTCGAACTATTAATAATTTTTTTGAGTGCCTCTTTAGCTTCTATTGAAAGCTGTGAACCCTCATCAACTGTCTTCAGTCCCTCAGCCATAGTGGTAACAGCCCCCCTAACTTCTGTCTGTACTCCATCAATAAGTGATGAGATTTCCTGGGTAGAGTAGGATGTTCTCTCAGCAAGATCCTTAATCTCATCAGCAACCACTGAGAAGCCCTTTCCATGTTCTCCTGCCTGAGCTGCAAGTATAGCAGCATTAAGAGCGAGCAGCGTTGTCTGGTCAGTTATTTCATCAATAACATTTAAAATCTTTCCTATCTCTTCCGACCTTCCACCCAGTTTCCCGATAAACTCCGCTGTTCTCTGAACTGTTGTCTTAATCCTTTCCATACCTTTTGACGTTTTGTCTATAGCCGTCATACCAAAGCCCGAGGCATCGGTCATAACTTTTTCTGAAAGTTTGGCTGCTTCCATCGTATTTGACTCAACCTCTCTGATTGATGAATCGATCTCTTCAAGCGCGCTCAGGGTTTCCTCAGAGGAAACGCTCAGTTCTTCTGTCTTAAATCCTATTTCCTTTATGTTTGCGGTAAACTGCTCAATAGAGGATGACGTTGAATCAACAGCAGCGGACAGGTCCACTGTATTTTCTGTTATCCTTACAGTATTGGTAACCATTTCATCTACTGAAGCCGCTGTTTCCTCTGAAGACACTGAAAGCCCTGTGACATTTTTTGCAATTTCTGCCACCGACTCATTAAAATCTTCTACTGACTTTAAAATTTTTTCCGTAGCAGTAGTCTCTATTTGAGTGCCTTCAACAACTTTATCGGCATCTTTTTCAACTGAAACGGTTACGCTGGCAACTCTTTTAGATACTGAACTTATTCTCTGTATGATTTTGCCGATACGTGTAACGGCCTTTTTGATATCATCGTTTAGCATCCCAATCTCATCTTTAGATTTAATGTTGGTGCTAAAAGAAAAATCTCCTTGAGATAAAGAGTTAGAAGCGGCTTTAAGTTCCGTTATTGGGTTTATTACGGCCTTTTTGAACGCCAACCACAGTGCTATTCCAAGAATGAGTATGCCGATTATCAAAACAGTCAGAATACCCCTGGTCCTCTCTACTATTAACCGGTTAGCGTCTTTTATGGAAAAATTAACTTTTAAAACTCCTAATACATTACCCTGTTTGCTATGGCACCCTGAACAACGCCCGGTATTTCTGAGAGGCATATAGGATGAAATGGAATCCCCGGTGTCCTGAATAAAAACAGGCACGTCATTATTTATAACATCGCCTATCAAGGCGTCACGCATCCTGTTCTTTTTATCCGGATAGAATGATTCCTGTCCTTTAGTATCAAAAATCATAATTGATTCAATACGCTCGATATTATGGCGGGCTTCAATTAAACGCTTTATCTTGTCAGTATCGCCGGTTGACAGAGTATCTTTGATATCCTCAGTAATAATTGATGCTGTAGGTTCCAGGTACTTCTCGGTAATCCCAAGCAAATCCGAACGGATAAATCTGACACTTAGCAAACCGGCAATTAGAGCCGCTGCAAGGAGAGAAAAAATAACCAGTCCTACAATCTTGATCTCAAGCTTTACGTCCATTAAACGGGCAATCAAATTCATAATACCTCCATCTTAAATATCTCATCAACTTTTAAAATAGATATAAATCTGCTGTCTATTTTGACAACTCCGCTTATAAAACTTTTCTCTCCATCCGTCAATGTAGACGGCGGGGGTAAAAGTTCATTCGCAGAAATCTTAAAAACGCCCAAAACTTCTCCTACCAATGCGCCAAACGGCTCATTTCGAGAGAACAGAACAATTATTTTTTCTTTTCCCTCATTCTCCTCTGCCAGCCCCAGTCTTTTTTTAAGGTCCAGAACCGGCATTATTTTACCGCGAACAGACGTTATACCCTTCAAATATTCGGGGGATCTCGGTAATGCGGCAATTCTCTGAATCTTCAGAATTTCCTGCAGTTTATCTATCTCCACGGCATACTCTTCACTTGCAACCTTAAAAGCCAGAATTTCGGTTTCTTTCTCCGGGACAGGTTTTCCCTCTGCCTTTACATCAGGCAGTTCGGCATCAGCATTTTCTTCTTTTTTTACTGTAACCACAAGGCCTGTCTTTTCTACGGAAACCCGGGGCGGCTGTACCTGAGTTGTATCAACAACATCCGAAATTGCTTTATTTTCATTATCAGGTTTTTCTGGTATCTCTTTTTTTACTGATCCCCTGGTTTTCTGTTCATCACGTTCTTTAGCTTTTTTTATCTTCTTTCTAATTCTTGATATATCCATAATTTATACCCTTACCCTGTACCATTAAGCCCTAATTCATGTCCTATATCACACACAATTTCTTTTGATATAATCTGCACATCCGTACCAAAACCCTCAAGCAGTGCATTTGAAGCAATATTGTTGACATTCCTCGGAATCCCCTGAGAAAGCTCACATAAAGCCTCTATGGCCTCTTCAGTGAATAACGGTTCTGACCTGCCCGCTACTCTTAGCCTATGAGCAATATATTCCTTTATTTCAGCATCATTTAAAGGATTAAGATGATATCTAAACCCAATTCTCTGCCTTAAAGGAAGATAGGGTTTACGTTCAAGTCTTTTTTTAAGATCTGGTTGACCTATCAAAACCAAACTTAAAAGGTTTTCATCATCAAGCTGAAAGTTTGTAAGAAGCCGTATCTCCTCAAAAGTGCTTTTATATGGTATGAGTTGAGCTTCATCAATAATTATTACTGGTACTACCCCGTTGATGCTATCTTCATACACTTTTTCATACACGGATTCAAGAAGATCATCTTTAGACCGGACCGTGTCAATATTAAACCCTTTAGCAACATATCTTAAAAATTGTGAAGGCGTAAGACGAGGGTTTAATATTGAAATCACCCTGTACTCTTCTCCCAGAGAATCCATCAAAGCTCTTGAAAGAGTGGTTTTGCCTGAACCGACCTCTCCTGTCAGAAGAATGAGTTCTTTTTCCTCTACGCCATGCTGTAGTCTTGCAAGAGCCTCTTCGTGTGACTTACTGTAAAAAAGAAACTTTGGATCAGGTGTCTTGCTAAAAGGTCTTATTTTAAGCTTAAAAAAAGCCTCATACATAGCAAACTCCCATATAAAATAAGGTTCAGAGCTGTTTTTTTCTGAAAAAAGCTTCCTCTATCATGTCCTCTACATCGAGGACGAGAATTATTTCATGTCTGCCTATCTCCGCAGCTCCGGCCAAACCCTTGATATTTTTTAAATGTTTTCCAAGAGGTTTAACCACAACCTCGGTCTGTTCAGAGAGGTTGTCTACCAAAAGTCCTATCCTTTTTCCTCCAAAACCTATGATTATAACAAAGTATTCGTCAAAAGGCGTTTCCTCAAGCAGAAATACCCTTGCGATCCTCAGCATGGGCAGCATTTCACCTCTAAGCTCAACAACCTCTCTGCCCTCTATTGTCTGGATGTCTTTAGTGTGAATAATAAACGTTTCAGAAATAGATGAAATAGGGATGGCAAACCGTTCACCCGACACATTTGCTATCAATGATTTTATTATAGCAAGTGTTATTGGCAGTGTAATATGAAATGTGGTGCCAGAACCCTTTTCAGAATCTACCTCTACAAACCCCCCCATTGAGGTAATGCTTTCCTTTACAATATCCATCCCTACCCCTCTGCCTGAAACTTCACTTATTTCCTCTTTAGTGCTTAATCCGGGGATGAAAATCAGTTCCATTTTTTCTTTATGATTAAGGTCTTCCTGACCGGTTATTAATTTACTGTCAACTGCCTTCTTAAATATTTTATCAGTATCAAGCCCGGCCCCGTCGTCCTGAATCATTACTACCACATTGTTACCTTTTGAAAAAGCCTTAAGTGTTACTGTCCCGAGTTTATTTTTACCCAGCGCTTCTCTTTTATCAGTCAGTTCAATACCGTGATCAATCGCATTCCTGATAATATGGATTAAAGGATCAATAAGGCCTTCTGCCAGCAGTTTGTCTATCTCGGTATCTTCACCAAAAAGCTGTAAATCTATTTCTTTTCCAGTCTCTCTTGTGTGTCTTCTTACAACCTGAGCGAGTCGTGTAAATATCTGACTGAAAGGAACCATCCTCAATTCAAGTATATACATCTGAAGCTCTGAAAGTTTCCTTTCAAGAGTCTGGGAAATCTTATGCACATCTATAGTTAAAGGAGTATAACCCGTATTTTCCGCCAACTCACTGCCGATCCTCACAATAGCGCCCTTGGCCAGTACAAGCTCACCTACAGTATTAAGGATCTTATCCAGTTTCCCTATATCTACTCTAACCATATTGGTAGAGCTTTTTAATGTCGACTCCGGAGCCATGGGCTTAATATCTGCTGCTGCACCCTGACTCTCCTTCTTCTTAACGGGAATGATCAGCTCCACCTCAGCAGGTGCTGCTTTTGATTTGATTTCTTTTATTTCTGAGAAACTGCCAAAGAGCAGGTTAAACCCGATAGACCCTTCCGGGATCCCCTCTGAACTGGGCAGGGTAGCGATTACTTCACCCAGTTCTTTGAGATTAGCATTTAGAGTTTCAAGGCCGGGGGCAAAATCGGTTAATTCAAAAACTACCTTTGCAAGATATAACCCGTTTCCCTGCTTGATGTTATTACTGAGCCGATGTTCCTCATATTCAGAAAGAACTTTTAAAATATCAGGGCTTATCACTGTGTCTTCAAGGGCTATCTCTTTACTTTTAGATTTGGAGGCCTCTCTGAATTTTTCTATTGCATTAATAGTTTCCGTTACATCATCTATATCTATCACTTTGTCTTCACTTACCTGTAATATAAGGGTTTTAAGAATATCCATATTATGGAAAAGAAAATCTAATGTATCATCGGAAAATTCAATTTTATCCAGCCTTAAATCGTCAAGAACAGATTCCAGAGTATGACTGAGGTTGCTTATCCCCTTTAAGCCAAAAAGGCCGGAAAGGCCCTTCAGGGTGTGGACAGCACGGAAAACAGAATTGAGCATATCAGGACTAAAAGAATTTTGCAGGTTCAGGAGGCTACTATTGATAGTTTCAATAATATCTTCTGCTTCGGCAATAAAATCTTTTTTGGATGTCTTCATAAATCAAGCGCCTTCTTAACAATATCCTGGAGCATTTCTGTTTTAAAAGGTTTTGTTATATATGCATAAGCTCCCAGATTCATCCCCTTTTCTTTATCCTCTTCACTGCTTTCTGTAGAAACTATCAGAACAGGGATATCTTTATACTGATCATTGTTTTTTAAGAAGTTAAGGAGTTCTAACCCGTTGATATCAGGCATATTGATGTCTATCACTATCAGATCAAAAGAACGCGTGGGCAGGACTTTTAGAGCTTCAAATCCGGAAGAGGATTCAAATGTGTTTATGTTGCCTATATCCTCAATAGTTGACGTTATTAATGATCTGGTAGTTTCTGAATCATCAACAACAAGAGCAGATTTCATAAAAGTACTCTCTCTGAATGGTTGGATTTGCTTCGGAGGAAACTGTTGTCATGGGCAGATATATTGCCCTTACGGAAGATAATAACCTTTACTTTATACCGGAATATCAGGTGAAAAAACATTTTGTCTCCTATATAGGGCATTCTTTTTGAGTATATCAAAATAAACTAGTAACGTCAATAAGTTATCATGATTATGACATGCCTGATTCTTTGCATGGTCACATAAAAATAAACTGATCAGGCCGAACTGATATCATGTGTTTGACAGGTCATAAATCAGGAGCAATATAAAAAATAATAACAACAGATAGTGTCAGAAGCTCTATACTTTTACAAAACAGGTTAAACTGTTACCAGTTTTCTGCCTTCTCTGTATGCATCTTCAAGGGCAGTTGGATGCTTAAGAATTTCAGCTTTCTTATCAATACCGAGAAAACTTAATACACTATGTTCCGGTACATTTATGGTTCTAAAAAAAGCGGTTGCACATGATTCCGCACACTGAACCCCTTTTTCTTTCTTCATTCCTCCAACAAGCAATAATAAACCTTTTCTTCCGGCTTTGCCGGCAGGAACAGGTTTTTTCAAAAGATATTTTTCACACCAGAAACTCTGGCACCTGTCTATCATTGCTTTTGTCTGGGCACTGAGGGCAAAAAAGAATATCGGCGACGCGAGTATAATCCTGTCCGCAGTTCTTATTGCCTTATGTATCCCCTCCATATCATCATTTAAAATGCATTCACCTGTTTCATCACACCCGCCACAGTCCTGACAGGGTTTAATACTCATGGAATTAAGTTCAAAGATCTGAACGCTGAAACCGGAATCCTCAACCCCTCTGATTACCTCTTTCAGGAGCAGTTCGGTATTGCCCTCTTTCCTGGGACTGCCTAAAAACGCTATGACGTTCATATTATTTAAAACTGAAAAATGCCATGAACCACTCGCCCTGAACTACTCTGAGTTCATGGCTTCGGATGCATGGCACTGAACCCCACGTGGTTCAGTGGAGGCGGCGAGCGGATTCGAACCGCTGAATAAAGGTTTTGCAGACCTCTCCCTTAGCCACTTGGGTACGCCGCCGTTAACTACAGCAACTGGTAAATAGCTACAGTTTACTAGTTTAAATTATTTCACCAATAACTTACCACTAACAACTGTTTAATATACAAAAACCATACCATCAAGGGCAAGGTTATTCCAGATTTTGCGCCTGTCCGTTGTCCCTGCAAGTCTTCAAGATTGAAATAAACAAAAACTGTGGGCGGGTTATGATTTACAACGTAATTTATTTGACAATCTGACAGATTGTCAAATTTGCTAAATAATTGCATGCAAGCTCTTATGCTGATATAATAAAGATAATTATAATATAAATTTTGACTTTACATCATCCTAAAACTCAATGTTAAAGGAGGAAAAGTGGAATTATCATTTGAGACAATATTAGGATTTGTCATGGTTTTGATAGGGGTTTTTGCCTGGGGATTTATAATAAAAGCAAATAAAAAGTTCCCGGAAGGAAGCGAATTACAGAAAACTACTAAAAATCTTTTGCCAGTAATATTTTTTTTAATGTGCTTTTCTTTATGGCACGTTTTAAGGGAAGCATTCCACTGGAAGAAACTATATGGCGAATTCATGGAATATCCGGAATATATCTTCATATCAATTGCTTATATCCTGCTGTTTAAAGCATCCAAAGCACTTTTCGATACTGCGAAAAAAATAGGGATAATCAATGATTGATGATTTTGGCAAACAGATAGATGCCATTTTAAGGAATGAGTTTTCAGACCTCACTTCAAAAGTGATTTTTGAGGAAAGCTGTAAAAAAATCGGCAAGCACCCTGCTGCCTTAACAGAAAAAGACCTGGAGCGCCTCACAAAACTAATGCTCTCTGCTGCATTAATGTTTGGTGGAGAATCAAAAGTAGAGAACATTAAAGAGAAGTTAAATAATTTATATCAATTGTATTGAGGGTTTATCTGTAATTTTTCTGTTTTTATCAGTCAATCTTTTTTATGGGACTACGCGTCCCATACCCGCGGTTCTTCTTTTGCGTGGCCAAAAGAAGAACGAAGAAAATGCAAGACCTGCTGACTTTCATTTTATGAAATAAAGCAGGTCAATGTGATAATGTTTTTTTACCTCACTTTTGAAAAACTAAGGAACGAAGTTTTAAAAAGGCTACCCTGTGATTGCTTCTACTCCAGTCTGCTTTCCGCCTCGCTACAAGCGGGCGAGATCTCGCCTATGGAGGACAGTCATGTTCAGTAAAATAATTCAAACTCGTCGAATCGATCGTAGAGTCGATCCGACCTCAGACACGAATTATTTTCTTGGCCCCATAGCTAATAGGCAAAGCCTATATGGGGCTTAACCTTCACACTCTTTTTGCAGACTTCCCAATGAATAGTGAGTGGTTAACGAACGCATGTAAATAAATAATTCTTTATTCCTTACTTTGATGCTTCCCGTAAGGGAACATTAAATAATCAATGGGGTTTAAAATAAAAATGCACTATGAGACCTGAAGTCAAGATTTTTTCTGTCTATCGCGTGTTAATGTTTCTTTTCTTCTCATCACTCTTTTTTCCTGGAACATACCGTCTTATAAAGATACTCACCGTTTGAACCCGGCATAATTGGATGAGATTCCGGAATATTAGGGACGTAGTTTAATATATTGCCTTTCCTGTCAAGGTCAAGGTCGTACATTATTTCAGATGCTGCAATCTCTCTTTGAGCACAATACACTTCCAGTGTTCCGATAGAATAGGCAAGGTTAACGTATTTCAGATTTTTCTTGATTAAGGGATTATTTGAGCGTGCTTTTTTTAATTCATTAATAGCTTTTTCACTCTTATAAACTGTTTTAACCGTCACAATAACAGACCCCTGAGAAAGATACATCATATTTTTTGTATCGTAATAGAATTCAAGGCCTTTCTCCAGATTACGTCTATAAAGTTTCCAGCTAACCATTTCTTCATTGAATTTCATATCTGTCTTTTCTGCATCAGCCGGGGTCATTAACAGCACGATAACCTCTACAATCAAGAAACAGTAAATACCCGCGGCACCGATAGCAGCTTTATTTCTTGCATGTTTAAACGTTATCATTTACATATGCTCCTTAATTATCAAAACGTACACTAAAACAAACCGGCAAGTCAAGAAAATGGTTTCAGATATTGACAGGTTTAAATAAAAAGCTTATTTTTAGTATTCATGGACAAACTTAAGGCCTGCAGATTGCTTAATTTATCCGCCTTCGCAGAAAACCACAGGCCTGCCTGCTCGCCTCGATTCGGCGAAGCGGGCCCGTAGGCGGGTTGACCCGCCAATTCGAAAAGGTGAGGTTTATCTGTGTATGCCCGTCCTCCGAGAGGTAGGGTTTATACTTCGGAGGATGGAAATACGAAAATAGTGCTTCGGCAAGATGTCACCAAAGGAGTAAGTTCCTAAATGTTTTGGCGTATAATAAAATACCATGGGCCTGCCCGTGGGGTCCCATAAAGCGTATTCAGACTGTATGCATAATAATCAAGCAAGATTAAAGAAAATACTTACTGCTCCGGCAACTGACTATTTGGACGGCCTTAAGGCATGCCTGAGTAAGTTTAAAATCTCCTGTTTAATTATTATTATCACTTTCTTTATGCTTTCCTGGTGGGGGTACGTCCCTGTACATGAGATATTCCATGCATGGGGCTGCCTGATCGGAGGCGGGGAAGTCAGTCAGCTGGATCTCTCTCCTGTTTACGGTGCTGTTTTTTTAAAAAACATTTTTCCCTTTATCCATGTTGGTTCTGAATATGCAGGCAGGCTTACAGGATTTAATACCCATAACAGTGACTTGATTTACCTGCTAACAGTCTTTTTCCCTTATATTATCACTATCCTGATCGGGATACCGCTTTTAATGTCTGTTAAAACAGGCCGAACTTCTTTAAATATTAGCTGTATCAAATTCGGAGTCGCCCTGCCAATCGCATATTCTCCGTTTATTTCTATTACCGGTGACTATTATGAAATAGGCTCTATTATTCTAACCAGGCTTATATCTTTTTTACTCCCCTCTTTTCAGGTTGACCGCTGGCGGAGTGACGACCTTTTTAAGCTTGTGGAAAACCTTTTCTTCTCAAATAATAGTTTTAAGAGTGGTGATGTAATAGGTGTCGTATTATCATTTCTTTTAGGAATTATACTGATTTTTGCTACTTACTGGACAGGCAGGCTCTGGGCAAAAGCAGTCATTAAACCTACTTAATGTCTATAGGTTTAACTCATTTCTTCTAAACTGTAATACACAGCAAAACATTTGAAATAGACAATATTTTATCTGATCAGGCTAAAGAGGTAAAAACAAAAAAAAGAAGGCAAGATATAATATCAAGCCCTCTTTTTTTATTTTTAGGGGGGAGGGGGGAAGCCAGAATATGTTTGTTTCATGGCAAAGCCAACGAAAAAACATGAATCCCCCCGCCCATTAGACAATAATCATTTAGACATTCTTATCTATCTTTTCTAATTATAAGATATCATAAATAATGAAAATTTTCCATGATTTTAATCATATCTGCTGCTGCAAACCCATATTTTCAGGCTTTCTTAAGTGTAAACAAACAAAATAAATTTTCTAAAAAGCTCCTAAAGCATAATAAAATATAAACAGACCTGACATTAAAAAAATATATCCAGGTAATACTGTAAGTGTTCTGAAACTTATAAAGACGACTACAGGCAGGAAAATCTGGTAAAAAATAATAATGCAGTAATGTACAATATGACAATGGAAAAAATCCTTAAAAAATTGAAAAGTTCATTCATGGTTACAAGAAGGAAATTCCTCGCTTCATTTTTTATTGCATTTTTATCTTATCTAATGAAACCGGTTAATCATGCATATTCTATCTTTGAGGGAAATCACACAGGTGTCTCGGGAAAATTGATAAAAGGGGATTTTAAATTCTTTACCTCCTATCAGGCAACAGTTGTTGAGGAGGTAGCCTCATTAATAATTCCCTCTGATGAATCTGCCGGTGCAAAAGAAGCAGGTGTGGTTTTTGAAATAGACCATGTTCTATCCAGCACTGATAAAGAAGGAAAACTCTATGCTACGGGGCTTAAATGGCTGGATTATACAGCCCTGAAAAATTATAAAAAGAGGAGTTTTCTTGATTTAAGCTACGATAAAAAAATTGAGATTTTAAAAATGGCCGGTTATGGAAAACTCCCTGACATATATGATAAGTCTCCCAGAAAAAAAACCACAGCAGAAGTTATAAGAATTTTCTTTGAATTGATAAAACAGCACTCCTTTGATGCATTCTACACAAGCCCGGCAGGATGGAAATTTACTGAATATCAGGGCCCTCCCCAGTGGTCAGGCAATAATGATTATCACACGTGTCCTTAAAAATGAACAGAAATGAAGAAACAGACATCTGTATTATCGGTTCCGGGGCCGGCGGTGCGGTTGTTGCATATGCCCTTGGCAAAGCCGGTTTTTCAGTTATTGTTCTTGAAGCAGGTCCGCGTTATAAGCCGTCTGATTATCACACAAACAAAAAAAAGTGGGAGCAATTACCTAATCCGTTTGAAAACAAAAAGGAGCAGAAGCAGAAATATCTATATACATACGGCACAGCTGAAAAACTTGATACTGGGTATAATCATCTTAAATCGAAAACAAAAGCCCACGGACTTTACAATAATACTGAATGGAGAATGCCTCCTTCAGTAAAAAGAGTAAAAGGCATCGGGGGTTCTACGCTCCATTACCAGGCAGAGGCCCACAGGTTTTCTCCTCATAGCTTTAAAATGAAATCTTTATACGATGTGGCTGAAGACTGGCCCATAGGTTATAAAGACCTTGAGTCCTACTACGAAAAAATAGAAAATATATTAGGCGTTTCTGGATTTCATAATAACCCGTTTAAACCTCTAAGAAAACCATTCCCAAATCCACCGCATAAACTGAGCTGTGCCAGTAAAAGAGTTAAAAAGGGATTTGACAAACTCGGACTTCATCTTATGCAAAATTCCCTCAATATTCTTTCAAAACCCAAAAATGGCAGGCCTGCCTGTAATTACTGTAATGGATGCCATTTAGGATGCAAAATGAGGGCAAAGGGAAGTATGGATGTTACTTTTATCAAGGAGGCTGAATCTACGGGAAATGTAGAGATACGTCCGAATTCAGTAGTTAGGGAAATTACTATAGATAAACAGGGCAGAGTTGACGGCGTCATATTCTTTGATGTTCAAAAACAGGAAAGAAGGCTGAGAGCCAAGGCAGTCGTTTTATCAGGCGGTGCACTTGAATCAACAAGGCTGTTACTGAATTCAAAATCTTTTTTATTTCCTGACGGCCTTGGAAACAGCAGCGGGATGATCGGCAGAAATTTCATGGAAACTCTTGTCTGTTCAGTTACAGCGCTTTTCAACGAGCAGCTCAATTCATATAAAGGGCTTCAGATTGACAGCCGTGCCTGGGATTTCAATCTGCCTAAAAAAAATAAATCATTCCTGGGGGGTATCACTTTTGGAGTGACAGCGCTTGACCTGCTGGGCCCTCTTAGTTATGCAAAGCTTATAGCACCTGGATGGGGGGCTGACCATAAAAGCTTCATGAAAAAATACTTTGGCCATGCAGTGAATGTTTTTGCTGTAGGGGACCAGCTTCCTCATACAGACAATACAATCACTATTGACCCCTATGTTATAGACTACTATGATATCCCTGTTGCAAAAGTAACAACCCGCCTCAGGAAAAATGATCTTGAAATATTATCGTTTATGGCAAAAAAATGCAGGGAAATTGCTGAATCAGCTGGTGCAGTGGAAATTATCAGAGAGTTCAGCTCGTATGATTTAAGCCTTATTACCCATGCAAGCGGAACATGCCGTATGGGAAATAATCCAAAAAAATCCGTTATAAACTCTTTTTGTCAGAGCCATGATGTAAAAAACCTCTTTGTTATAGACAGCAGTTGTTTTGTAACAGATGGAGGAGGTGACGGCCCGTCGCTTACTATTCACGCCATTGCTCTCAGGGCGTCAGAATATATAATGGACCAGGTTCAAAAAGGCTTACTTTGATAAAATATAAAAGGGCAGGATGGTTCGATATATTCTCCATAGTCCAGCCCGCTGTAAAGTTCTTTTTAGAGCAGTTTTAACTTTCCATTTTCTTTCTTCTTATATAGTAAATAGACCCAATCCCTGCAAGCACCAGGAATATAATCATACCCCATTCAGTCATAGCAGGGGCTGGAGTACCCCGGCCTCCGCCTCCCTGATCTACAATAGTTCCATTAGCTGTTAAATCATCATCCCCTCTTTGGCCATCAATAAAATGAAGTGTAACAACATTCCCGCTAATCTCTGCGCCTGTCTGACCGTTATACATGAAATTGTACCAGTGGGGACTTGCATTACCAGGGGTTGGCCCATATTTTCTGTATACTAACCCGGATAAATTAGCCGGCGTTCCCGGCGGTGTCCCGACGGTAAAAGTTAAAGTAACGTCATTCGTAGCAGGACAACCGAATATGTTAAATTCTACAAGATCAAATGGATAATCAAATGCTCTATCCTGTTCCGGCATTTGCGCCTCTGTTAAAATGTTGGGGACAGCATTAAAACTACAATTCCCAGAATTTACAGTTACCTGACCAACTAATGAAACCAAATCCACAGTCTGCGGATTAGCTATTGACGCAATAGACATGCCGCTGAGTATAAAAAGATTAAGCATTAAAGAAAGAATAATTATTAAAAATGTTTTTTTAGAGAACATAAGAAATCTCCTTTAGTTTTTGTTTTATAAGTTATTTAATGCCTTATTAATAAAAGATTATAAGGCAATTCAATTGAATAATCAACAAATATTTTGCAGAAAATAAATATAGTGTCAGGGGTCAGTATTTATGTTGGATTCTTTACTGATAGCCGACACTCGGTATGAGTCGATCCGACCTGATAACTGTCAACTATTTTCTATCTGTTATAAGTTAACTCCTTTTCTAATAACAATTAACTTTTAACATATAACAATTTTATATGGAGCGGGAGACGGGATTCGAACCCGCGACAGCCACGTTGGCAACGTGGGGCTCTACCACTGAGCTACTCCCGCAATACAGGTTATTAGTTGCCGGTTATAAGTATCAGCGTAAAAAAGAAAGTTTTAAATCTTTATAACTTAACTTTAATGTATTAATCGTCTATAATAGGCATTCAAGACAGGCAATCGTTTTGCTAAGATACTATCGTGTAATCAAGTATAGGAATATACCTGTAGTTTAAAATAATAATTAATAGACCATGGTCTTGTCAACATGCTATACCCTGATTTCAAAGAATTCGAGAAAAAAGCCAAAGAAGGCAACCTTATCCCAGTCTACAGAGAGATTCTTGCAGATCTTGAAACTCCTCTTACGGTGTTTCTTAAATTAAAAGCAAAAAAAGGATTTCTACTGGAAAGCGTCGAAGGCGGGGAAAAATGGGCCAGGTACTCATTTATCGGGAGTGATCCGTCTTTAACTATAGAGGGAAAAGGCAAAAATCTGACCATTCAAAGAGGGGATCTGAAAGAAAAAACAGGATTTAGCGATAATCCTCTTGAGATAGTATCTTCAGAATTAAAAAAATTTAAACCTGTGATTATGCCTAATCTGCCAAGGTTTTTTGGCGGTTTTGTAGGTTACATAGGATATGATACTGTACGCCATTTTGAAAAGCTCCCGGATAAACGTCATAAAGGATTAAATCTGCCTGACCTGTTTTTAATGCTTACTGATATATTGGTTGTCTTTGATAACATAACCCACAAGATTAAGGTAATATCAAATGCTTTCATAGAAGACGATCCCAAAGATGCCTATGAAAAAGCGCAGGCAAAGATCGACAAAATCGTTAAAAAACTGAAATCAAAAACCGTTATGCCAAAAGGGTCGACATCATCCAAAAACAGGTCGTCTGACTCAACGACCTTTACGTCCAATTTCTCTAAAAATGACTTCTTAAAAACAGTGGAAAAAACCAAAGCATATATAAAAGCAGGTGATGTAATTCAAACCGTCATATCTCAAAATTTCCAAATAGACACAGATATACCCCCCATAAATGCCTACAGGGCGCTCAGGGTCATTAATCCGTCTCCATACATGTTTTACCTGGAAACCGGAAAAAGCACACTTGTGGGATCCTCTCCTGAGATACTGGTCAGAGTGGAAGGAGATACCATAGAGCTAAGGCCTATTGCCGGAACAAGAAGAAGAGGAAGAACACCTGAAGAAGACCTGAGCATGGAGGAAGAACTTAAAACCGACCCAAAAGAAATTGCAGAACATATTATGCTTGTTGACCTTGGCAGAAATGATACAGGAAGGGTTGCCAGCACAGGCAGTGTGAAGGTTACTGAACTGATGACGGTTGAGAGATACTCTCACGTTATGCACCTTGTTTCAAATGTTGTCGGCAAACTTGAAAAAGGTAATGATGCCTTTGATGTTCTGGCAGCATCTTTTCCGGCAGGTACGGTAACAGGAGCACCTAAGATAAGGGCCATGGAAATCATTGAGGAACTGGAGCCTGCAAAACGCGGACCATATGCCGGATGTGTGGGATATTTTGGATTCTCCGGTAACATGGATACATGTATCACCATCAGAACAATAGTTTTCAAAGGTAAGAAAGCCTATATACAGGCTGGCGCCGGAATTGTGGCTGATTCAATACCTGAAAGGGAATATATGGAAACCGTGAATAAAGCAAAGGGGATGTTCAAAGCGATAGAAATGGCTGAGAACGATTTAAGTTAAAGATAGTTATGAAGCACCATAAGATTAGACTTTTACTCATTCTCATCCCGAAATATCGGGACTCCGGGGTTTTCGCTTGTCAGCGAAAAAAACCGTTCAAGTCTAGATCCTATTTTACTTTTTTAGACAATAGCATTGGTACTTACATATCCATTTTCAGGAATTAAGAATATGTTATTAATGATAGACAATTACGATTCTTTTACTTATAACCTTGTTCAATATCTTGGGGAACTTGGTGAAGATATACGGGTATTTAGAAATAACAAGATTACCATTCCAGAAATACAGAAATTAAACCCGAAAAAGATTGTTATCTCACCCGGGCCATGCACACCCAAAGAGGCCGGAATTTCCGTTAGTACGGTTAAAGCATTTGCAGGTAAGATACCGATTCTCGGTGTATGCCTTGGACACCAGTCAGTCGGCGCAGCATACGGCGGGGACATCGTAAATGCCCCGAGACTAATGCACGGGAAAACATCAATTATTCATCACAACGGCAAAACCATATTCAATAACCTTCCTAACCCTTTTGAAGCAACCAGGTATCATTCCTTAATTATAAAAAGAGAAACCCTGCCGGACTGTTTTGAGATAACTGCATGGACAGATATGAACGAAATTATGGGAATCAGGCACAAAAAATTTCTGGTTGAAGGCGTCCAATTCCATCCGGAATCAATACTCACAAAAGTTGGTAAAGATTTATTAAAAAATTTTCTGAACCTTTAACTCTTATAAACCTCGACTGACCATGTTTTACACATTAAGCGCTCAGTATGGACACCCCAAACAACACAGGTTTACCTGAAAATACCAGAATTCTGCTAAAAGAATACGATATTCTGATTGACCTTCTGAAATACTTATATACACAGCGTCAGGATTTCAACAGAACTTTTTTATTCATCAATATAATCCTTGTAAGTACTTACGCGGTTATACTACAAATTAAGTCACCAGAAGAGCTTATCTTTCCGGCACTTCTATGCCTGTCAGGTATTGCAGTATCAATAATTTGGATCTGTATAACTGAAAGGCTTTCTGTCGATACAAAACTAAGATGGTTTCAATTGCGATATATTGAGAGATGTCTATTACGAACAGACGGTATCTTTATCAAGGGGCTTGATTTTTTCAAAATGAAAACCTTGAAATCACCTGACAGCAAAGAAGAACCATTAGAATTCCCTGGAGGATTTTCAGGCATATTAGCAAAATTTCGTGTTTTGTGGACTGGGCTGCTGCTGCCGTTTCTTTTTATATGCCTGTACATTGCGCTGATATTTATATAGTATTACAAGCAGAAACTACATTCAGATGATACAGACAATCAGACCTTCTTTTTTTACCAGGATATATGATAGAATTATTCAATTTTCAATGAAAAAATGAGAGGGAACTTATGATAAAAGAGGCGATAAAAATCCTCAGTGAAGGTTTAGACCTCTCCGAGAATGAGATGATCGGGGCAATGAACGATGTAATGGAGGGACAAAGTACAGATGCTCAGATAGCATCATTCCTGACCGCGCTCAGGATAAAAGGAGAGACTGTTGAAGAAATCACCGGTGCTGCAAAAGTTATGAGGGAAAAAGCAACAAGGATAAAGTCTCCAGAATATACTGTTGATACATGCGGCACAGGCGGTGATATGGCGCAAACATTCAATATATCCACCACCTCTGCCATAATCGTTTCAGCATGCGGTATCCCTGTTGCCAAACACGGCAACCGGTCCGTATCTAGCAAATCCGGAAGTGCAGATGTGCTTGAAACTCTTGGTGTGAAAATTGATCTCGCACCGGAAAAAGTAGAAAAATGTCTTGAAACTGTCGGTTTTGGATTCATGTTCGCGCCGCTGTTCCATCCCGCAATGAAATATGCCATCGGTCCCAGAAAAGAAATGGGCATAAGGACTGTGTTCAATATATTGGGACCGCTTACAAACCCTGCGGGCGCCTCAAGACAGGTCCTGGGTGTTTTCAGTAGCGAACTCACAGAAAAAATGGCAAGTGTGCTCAGTAATCTGGGCGTAATACATGCCTTTATAGTCCATGGCGAAGACGGACTTGATGAAATAACCAATACCGAAAAAACAAAAATATCAGAATTGAAAAACAACAGAACCGATACATATTTTATAACACCCGAAGACCTTGGCCTTAAAAGGGCAAAAAGCGAGGAACTGACCGGCGGAACAGCAGAGGAAAACGCAAAAATCACCATTGATATTCTCAATGGTGAAAAAGGACCTAAAAGAGATATAACTTTAATGAATTCTGCCGCCGCACTCATAACAGGCGAGAGTGCCAAAAGTTTTTCAGAAGCACTGCAAAAAGCTTCTGAAGCAATAGATTCAGGAAGAGCTCTTAGAAAATTAGAAGAGATAAGAGTAGCCACTAACAGACTGTAAAAATACAGGTGCCGGGTGTCGGTTCTCAGCAAATAACCCAACATAAATAATGATCCCTGATCCCAATACTTCAAGTGTCAGGTGTCAGTAAAAAATATACAGATACTGCTTACTGCTTTTTC
>VAPA010009482.1_pt1 | contig 27421 bp, 24 predicted proteins | sample 3395041 | NCBI WGS metagenome assembly VAPA01 (sample SAMN08290432, study PRJNA428436) | hydrothermal vent metagenome | isolation source: Deep-sea hydrothermal vent chimney | place: Indian Ocean: Southwest Indian Ridge | depth 1973 m m
ATGAGTATGAGATTATTGAAGAAGAAGAAGTGGAAGAAGTAGAGGTTGAAGACACAGCTGAAGAAGTAGAGGTTGCAGAAACAGGTGATAAAGAGGAAGTTCCTATCGAGGAGCCACCCACAGAACCTGAACCAATTGAGGTCGAAGCAGATGAGGAATTTGAAGTTCCTACTATCGAAGAAGATGAAGAAGAGGAAATTGAAGTAGAATCTCCAGAACCAGAAGTTCTTGCTCCTGAATCCTCAACCACTGATGAAGGTCCTGAGATTGTTGTCGAAGAAGATACAGAAGCTATGCAAATGGCTAAGGATATCATTTTTGAAGCACTTGAAGCTGATGACATTATTGTCGCTGAGATTGACCAAGTGTCTGCCGAAGAAATAGATACTGCTTTAGAAGCCATTGGTAGCGATGAGGCAATTCCAATTGATAACGAAACTGAGGATGCAGAAGAAATCGACGAGGAATCTCTAATGGAATTAGAATCGATTCTTGGTCCTTTAGAAAGGTCTGTTGGCGGAATGAGTGTTGTTGAACCAGATGATGACAATGATGAAAATGACTCACATCTTCCAATCAACGGTGAAACCTTGGCGGAGTTAGACCGTCTTCTTGATTCATCTGAAGATGAAGAAAAAGATGATTGAAACACTCCGATTTCGCCACTCGGAAAGACTGATTTGCTAGTTTGATTCTACAAATCCGAGGGAATCTAATTGAAACTGTCAGAAGTCGAACCCGAGAAAAATGTTATAGAATTGATTGTCCGAGTAGTATCTGTAGCACCTCCCAGAATGATTACAACAAAGTATGGGAAAAAGACTCAGCTCACGGAGGTCTTAGTAGCTGATGAACCCGGTTCTAGTGCCATTCTCTCACTCTGGGGTTTTGGTGAGGGTACTGACCTTTCTGCTGGCAAGGTGATTAAGATAATTGATGGTTGGGCCAAGGAATGGCGCGGCAATATTCAGTTATCCCTCGGTCGGATTGGTAGATATGAGGAACTTGAGGACGATGGTACTGTGCCTACAATCTCGCAACTTGGTTCTGCCGCTTTATCTACTGGACCGGGCGAATGAGGTCTTATTATGGTCCTCGTGTACCTTTCTGCTCCAATCATCAAGACAGGTTTACGAAAGGATGAATTTTGTAACACTATTGTAAGTGTTATCGAGGATCTTGGAATCAATATCTTTGCTCCACAATTTCTTGGACCTGCTGAATCAGTTGAAATCTACAAAAGAGATGTTCACAATGTCAGAATGTGTGATTTTGTGATTGCAGAGGTTTCAAATCCCTCTCTGGGTGTGGGAATGGAAATCATGCTTGCGATAGAACTTCATAAACCCATTTTGATGTTTCATAAAGCTGCTGTGGGGCCCATTTCGAAGATGATTCTTGGTGCTGATGGCAAAGTACTCCTTGAATATAACCGTCTTGAAGATGTAGAGAAAATCCTCCGTAGTCACCACTTGGAAAATTTGATGGTGCAAAAATGTCCTGCATGTAACTCCCATGTTGTAGAAGTAGACGGTGAAGATTTGCGTTGTTTTGGGTGTGGTTTTGGGGTCCATCAGGCAACGGTGTAGACTATGGCTGAGTTGCTAATTGACGAATCCAGTAGTAAGACTCAGATCATTCTACTTCTGATATTCTCAGTTTCCATGTTATCAAGCGCTAGTATCCTCATTCGGTTGAGCACATCTCCACCTCTAGTGATTGTATTTTGGCGGACACTCTATGGTGCAATACTAATGGCTTCAATAGGAGCTGTCCGACGAGACTTTTCTGCTCTGAGAAAACCGGTGGTGAAACAGAATTGGCACTGGCTTGTAGCGATAGGAATCACTCTCTCGCTTCATTTCTCAACATGGTTTCAATCTCTTTTCATGACTACAGTGGCTGCAAGTGTCGTGTTGGTAGATTCATCTCCGATTTTCACAGCCATTCTCTCGACAATCATTCTAGGTGAAGCTTTGCGCCGTAGATCGTGGATTGGAGTCATTATCACTGTTGTAGGTGCAGTAATTCTTGCATGGGGCGATTTTGGAGGATCTGGTATTATCGCTCTGACTGGTGATCTCCTTGCTCTCACAGGTGCGTTATTTCTAGCCCTCTATTTCATTGGAGGTCGACGATTTGCTAAAGAAATGCCAATTACAGTCTACACAACAGTGATTTATCTAGTCGCTGCAATCACTGCACTTGGAATCTGTATTCCCTTGAACCTCAATGTCCTAGTGTTTGAACCAAACGAAGTATTGATCTTTCTTGCGCTCGCAATCTTCCCAACTGTTCTTGGTCACTCAATCAACAACTATCTTCTAACGAAGGTGCCTGCTTACGTGGTTTCTTCTGCAGTACTTGGAGAACCAATTGGTGCAGCCATCTTGGCTGCTATCATATTCATTGAGATTCCGGGTTTTGCTATTGTGGTCGGATTTATTGTGATACTCATAGGAGTAGCAATCGTTCTTGCTGATGTTGCTGCGAAAGAACAATCGAGAGTATCACCCTTTGATAACACCGATGGGTCTTAGTCGCACAGCCTTAGTAGCTATTCCTACTGCATCGGAAACCTTCACTACCTCGTCAACATCCTTGTAGGCTCCAGGAGCCTCTTCAGCAATTACTATCCCTTTCGTTGCTCTGACTATGATTCCCTCATTCGCAAGTTTTTCTTGCACATCTTTCCCAAAGAACTGTTTCTTAGCCTTGGTTCTGCTCATGAATCGACCAGCACCGTGTGCAGTAGATCCCCAGGTCAACTCCATGCCTTTCTCATTCCCAATAAGAATGTATGATGCTGTTCCCATTGTACCTGGAATTAAGACAGGTTGACCAATATTACGATACTTGCTTGGAACTTCAGGATGACCAGGTGGAAAAGCACGTGTGGCTCCTTTTCTGTGCACAATCACTTTTCTTCTCTTTCCTTCAATATCATGCTCCTCGACCTTTCCGATATTATGTGCCACATCATAGATGAGTCCCATATCCAAATCTTCTGCTGATTGTGCCATTATTTTCGCAAATGTTTCCCTGGTCCAGTGCATCATCACCTGTCGGTTGGCAAACGCATAGTTGGCTGCTGCGCTCATTGCTCCTAGGTACGCTTGCCCTTCTGGTGATGTGGTAGGTGCACTACAGAGCTCCCTATCAGGCAATTCAATTTTGTATTTCCGCATGGCCTGTGTCATTATCTTGATGTATTCAGAACATACTTGGTGTCCCAAACCTCGGCTACCACTGTGAATCATCACCATTACTTGTTTCTCTCTCGTGATCCCCATGGCTTTAGCTGCTTGTTCATTGTAGATTTCATCAACAAGCTGTATTTCTAGAAAGTGATTTCCCGAACCAAGAGTACCACTCTGTTTGAGACCTCTACTCTTGGCTGAATCAGGAATCTCCTCGGGATTAGCAATATCCAATTTACCATTTGCTTCCTGGTGATCAAGATCTTCCTCCCATCCATATCCCTGTCCTACAGCCCATTCTGCACCATTAGAGAGTACTTCGTCTACACCTCTGAAATCTCGCAAGTGTATCTTTCCTTGACGACCTACTCCAGTTGGAATCTCTTGAAAGAGAGTATCTATCAGGGTTCGCAGTTTTGGTCGTACATCCTTTTCATCGAGATTGGTCCGGAGAATACGCACTCCACAGTTAATGTCATAACCAACACCTCCAGGAGATATAACCCCACTTTCATAATCGGTGGCAGCAACTCCTCCAATAGGGAATCCATATCCTTGATGTCCATCAGGCAAGACAATGCTGTGTTTGTAGATTCCTGGAAGACAAGCAGCGTTTGTGGCTTGTATGAAGGTCTTATCTTGTTTCATCTTTCGCACAAGATGGTCTGATGCGAAGATAGTCACAGGGACTTTCATGCATGGTTGTGTGTTTTGTGCTATTTCGTGGATATTTTCTGAAACTTTCCTGATGTCCAACTGTATCACGCTCTCTCTAACAACGGCGCACTGCTTCGTGAGACCTGCTATAAGGCTTGTGAAGTAAGCTTGACTCAGATCCTACTGCCCAGCAACAGTTCGCACACAATGGGCATTCAACCTGCAATCAAGCTCCACCAACACCTGAAGGTTAATTGCAGATCCTATTCTTAGGATTGTGGCGCGCGCTTCAGTAACTTAACACGAGTAAGTGACGACAAACCATATAATATGCATCAGAATACTGTGAACACACAGATTCAGAGTCATTGACTCAGAAAGTTGAGGAGTATCAATGAAGATTGTTGTCACTGGTCCATATGAAGCTGGTAAGAGCAAAATGATTCATCATATAACAAACGGTGCTTGCATCAACGTTGAACGGAGAGGAACCACTATTGCAATGGATCATGGACTTGCAAATGTGGATGGAATGAACGTTTTCATGTTTGGAACGCCAGGCTTACTCCGGTTCCGAACAATGCGTAAGATACTCAGCGAAGGAGCAGATGGAATCATCTTTGTGGTTGATTCTGTCGACCCCGAATCTGATGCCCGTGCAAAGCTTTTCTTCAGAGAAATTGCTTTCTTTCTACCTGGTGTTCCCTGTGTTGTTGCAGCTAACAAACAGGACCTGAAAGAATCCCGTCCTATAGATAAACTTAGGAAGAATCTCCGATTTCTTGCAGGTCTACCTGTGTTTCCTGTATCTGCAAAAACTGGAGAAAATGTGGACAGCATGCTCCGGACCCTACTCTACCTTGTGATGATGCAATGGAGTTCAGTCTTGGGAAAATTTGCAGAATTCAGTGGGGACAAGAAGGGGCTTAGTAACTTGATGAACGATTTGAACTTAGAACGTGACCAAGCTGTGGGATATCTTCGAAGATTTGAACTCAGAAAACTCCTTGAGGTTCAAATGGGTGACGAACAATTCTTTGTGAAGGACACAGTACGACCCCTTCTCGAAAATCCAGTTCTATTGATGAAGCGATAGACTCTCTTGAGTGGTCCGCGCCAAACTCAATCATGATTGATATCCTATTTTTTGGTTATCGAGGTTGTTCAGAAAGAATAAAAAGCGATATAGACTGCCACCGTTGATACTTGCATGGTGAGCCTAATGAGCCAAAATATTGAAGACTTGGACCCAGCTGAGATTTTGGAGAAAGCTGCAGAAGCTAGAGAAGCTGGAGATAAAGAAGTTGCCGCGAAGCTGTTCAATGCAGTCGGTAATATCTACATGTCTGTTTCTGAATTCGAAGAGGCTCACAAGTGTTTCAACGAATCGTTGGAGATATACAATGAAATGAAAGATGAAACTGGTGTGTGCGACACAATGTACAACCTTGGTGTTGCTCAGATCAATCTCGAACATTGGGATAAGGCAATTGGAACCCTTGAGGCTGCGAAGAAGATGTTTGAGAAGTCTTCCAATGATAGTGGAACTGCGGATGCTCAATATGGTCTTGCGCTAGCAAGTCTTGGCCAAGGTAGTTTAGACACAGCTATGGGTCATTTCAAGAAAGCACAGAAAGCCTACAAGGTCCTTGACAATCAACAAGGTATTGCAAGTGTGATAATGGACATGGGTGCTGCTTATGTCGACAAAGAAAACTGGACCTTAGCAACTACCAATATCAAGAAGGCACTTAAAGTCTATAGAGAGATTGAAGATAAAGCTGGAATTGCAGACGCACTCTCATTACTCGGTGATATTGCTGAGACTGGTGGGAACCAGAAAAAGGCAGCAGAAAACTTTGTTGAAGCTGCTCAGAATTACTACGAAGCCGAGATATTCGATATTGCTAGAGAAGTAGTTGAACGTGCTGAACAGAAGATGTGGGATGTTCCTAAGAGCACACGTCGTCGATTGCGACGAGTAATTGTCGATATTATTGATTCACTTCCCGAGGAAATCGAGCCTGAGGAAGGCGACGATGGTTTCGATGAGGACATACTTGATTTTGAAACAAAAGAGAAGAGCAAATGATTGATGCAACGGGTTTGGATACTCCACAAGAAAACTCTATTTACTAAATTGAGGCCATCGATAGTGCCTTTATCGGAGTGCACTAGATGACAAATCATAGAAACAAGATTCTCTCAGTTCTTGCTGTTATCCTTTTTGTCGTATCAAGCGGCTCGACTATTGGTCCATTCATGAGCATCTCTCAGATGAATAGTTCTCCTAAGCCATTCCTGCTAAGCGATGTCCCCTCCGATCAGGTCCCACTCAGGAGAGTGGCTTTTGTTGCACCAAATTCGAACTCATACATAGACGAGTTTGCATACATGGCTACAGTTCCAACATCTATCTTCTACTACAATAGCACACAGTATATCTCTCCTCTAATCTATAGTGAGGGTTCTCAGAGTGAAGATTGGTTGTTAGAAGACTGGGTTGAATATCTAGATGGCGATGGTGGAATCACGCAAGCTTTCGCGGTAGGTGATTTTTCACAAAGTTATATCGCAAATCTACAACAAACTCTCGGTGTCAAGGTGTACCCACGAATCACCGGATCCAGTGCGGCTGATATTGCTGCAAAGATCGCTGTATCTGAATGGAGTAATAGTAGTGATGCAGTCATTGCATTAGCGAAGGAGGATTTCATCACTCCATCAACTATAACGGGGAGCGTGACTCATACATTTCAGGATCAAGAGTCAGAGCTATCTGAGTTTAGTGGTGGGGTCACTTATGGTGCTCCTTCAAGCATTGCCTTCACACCTCCATCTTGGGCAGGTTGGATTGAGGGCGCATTCAATTGGACTGGTTCTGAGATTCTAACTCATGAGCTCATTGATGCAAATGGGGCGATTGTAGATTATTCGGTCTATACTCAGATTTATTTTTCACGTCATCCTGGTTATGTACAGGCTCCTGTGCCTCTGAATTTCTGGTTACCAAAAACTGTTGATGGCGAATGGACTATGAATGTGACACGTGAGTCGGTTGGTTCCACAACTATGAATTGTGAGGTCCTGTCACATCCTGGGTTCACACATACTGTTTCAGTTCCTTCCGATGCAAACTGGTTAAACGTTTCACTGAATTGGGATAATGTTGCTACCGATTTGAATCTGGCACTTGTTGACCCAAATGGTCGATTGACAATGTGGGCACCAGCTGGAAGCATTCTATCCAATCCTGGGATTGAATCCATAGATTTGCCATATCCATTAGCTGGAGATTGGACAATAATTGCTGCTTGGATGGATGCAACAACTGAGCAGAACAACATCGACATAACTTGGGAAATTTCGATGCGTCCTACCGACGTGCAACCATATTTGGAAGCCGCAGCTAATGCAGGTGTACTAGCATCATTGCTCAATGCACCTCTTCTATATGTAAACACAAACCAAATTCCTTCTGAAACTCAGTGGGCTCTTACAAGGCTTGGTGTGACCAATACTTGGCTTGTTGATCCTTCGAACGTTCAGGGCAGTGCACTTGAGGGTCTTTTGAATGCGTCTACTATTGTAAATAATCTACAAAGCTACTCCAATGTTTCCGCAACAATAACCGCTTTTTCTAATTCACCTGATGTAGTTGTCACAGTACCTCTGAGTAAGGGAAATGAATTCTTTGCTCCTGCTACCTTTTCAGCAGCAGCACACGGAAGTCCAATATTCTCTCTCTGTGGTGATGACAATGCAATGCCAACCCGCGCTCAAGAAACATGGGCGCCATATTTGATTGGTCCAGAGATAAATAACATCTATGTCATCAATAAGTACGAAAATAGAGCCGAGAATGGTTGGTATGATGAACGTATTCCCAACAGGTTCTCGATGCTAGAGTCGGTTGATAGCTTCGAATCATTTCTATCTGTAAGGGGTGCGTACAATTCAACAACCTCTCAACCAGTTGTTGTGATTGCGCCAACTTCTCTCATTCCATTGAGTTTCGATAGGTCTCTTCAGACACACTTCATGCCAGGCCGTATACCCGCAACATCCGCAACTATGGCGTCCGTTCTCATTAATCGAGGGCTTCTCCATCGTTTTCTCTTCCTCACCGCAGAATCTGCAGACACTACACTAGTCAGTATGTATGCTTACACAGATGGTGCAACTTTCATCGATAACAATTATGACTATCACACACTCTACCAGATAGAAAATACAACTGATGCCCTTGAGCAAGCAGGATTCTTGACCGAGCTACATGTTGGTCAGAATGAGGTCTTTGATATGATTGATTCTCAAGTTGCTCTTTGGACTCTAAGCACTCATGGTACACTAACGATGCTACCAAGAGACCCACCTGACCGTCCAGATGGACAAGGTTATTTCTCACTAAGAAGCTCTGATGAAACTTGGGGTTTTGAGGAAAGTGTATCAGTTAGAGAGAGTGCTCAAGACGCTGATAGTCTAGTGAACCCCGTTGTCTATCCTGCTGAGAATGCGAATCATGTTACAAAGTCGACCTCTGAACTGGAGGCTGCGATTGGCAATATTGGTTCTCCAATTGTTATACTGACAGCATGCCTGCTTGGAGGTACTACCATGCCTTTGATGTTGATGGAACACGGTGCAGTAGGGATCACTGCTGCTCCTAGGACTGTCTATTTCCAACCAGCTGGAATGCTCTCAGTGCTCTTAGCACAGTCTCTGAGTGATGGGAATACAATTGGCGCAGCTCTTGCTGAAGGTCATAGTTTGATTTCTGCGGATTATTCTGACCCCTTGATTGACAGAGACCCCAGAGATTATGCCAATCAGCAGATTCTCTTTGGAGACCCCTCAGTCCGCCTCTACGAACCAAGTACATCTCCACATGTGGTCGCAGATGACCCTCTTACAGAATCATATGATAGTCATGTGCCTGGTCGTGGGACAACTAGTATTGCAGCACTAGGCGCGTCTAATTATCTTCCAAACACGCTCGAATCACTCGGGTTCGATTTTGATTATTACGAGCCTTCAAATTATACAAGTTTCGTTCAGCTTCTTTCAATTCGAAAAACAGTGCTTGTCGAACCCGATACGATGTCTGTTCTTAGTGCTAGTCTTGCATCATCAAGTAATGAATTGAACGAGTATGTCCAGAATGGCGGTGTGCTTATACTCTTTGGAGTAACAGAAGATCTAGCTTGGCTTCCGTGGGACGTTACTTACAGCTCTGTTGGTAGTGGTTCATCTATATCAATTACTGATTCTTCGCATCCTCTTCTCAATGCTCCCAATACATTGAGCTCATCAGCTGATTATCAAGGTCATTTCTCCTCTGTCTGGGCAAATCTCTCTGTAATTGCTACTGACGGAACCAATCCAGTCATGGTGGCAGGAGCTATTGGATTCGGTAAAGTGGCTCTAACAACAACTTCTCCAGCTGGTCTTGTCCGGAACGCGACTATTGAAAACTCAGTAGCTTGGAGTGACGCCCCATCAATTCTTTTGAGTGAGATCTCTGTTGATAATCTGATTGTCTGGACAGGTGATACAGTTCAGATTGATTTTGGGCTCAAAGATCTTGTTGGAAATGCTATTACTTTTCCAAATGTCACTGTCTGGTTGAACTCTAGTCTTATGGGTGTTGTAGATATGGGGTCTGGAATCTTCAGAGTCACACTGACTGGTGAGTGGACTACTGAGAACATTGGTGATTTTGACTTCCGTGTTGTCGCTTCGAAGGCTGGCTACGATACACTTTCTCTCACGTTCCATCAATTCGTATTAGTTCGCCCTTTCCCATGGTTAACTATTGGAATATTCGGCGGTGGAATTGCTGTACTGACGGGTGGCTGGTTGTATTTGAAGAAAAAACGGGGTCGTAATATGCCATGGCAACGTGAAAGATCGCGTCATAAAGAGATGACAAAGGAAGAACGAAAGAAGCGCGAGAAGGAAGACGGAAAAGCGGATGTGGGCGAGTTCTTTGGAGTATAATCCATGTGAATCCTACAAAGGCAATAAGTTATTATACGGTAGCCACAGACTAGTTTTTGTTTGGATTGGTCGAGGGTGCAATTATGTCGAGCCGTGTCGATAGCATCAACAAGATAATTCGTGATTTCGAAACAGTACCCGGTGTTGAAGGAGCCGCCCTTGTTTCTGCTGACGGTCTGATGATATCATCCGCGCTTCCTGAAATTGAGCAAGAGATGGTAGCTGCAATTAGTGCTGCCATGCTATCGCTAGGTGAAAAGGCCACAAATGAGCTAAACCGTGGCAATCTCCTGGAAATCTATGTTAAGAGCGACCGTGGTTACACCCTGCTTACAGCTGTTGGTGAAAACGCGTTGTTCCTAGTTCTAGCCAAAGCTGAATCTCAGATTGGTCTAATCTTCATGGATATGAAACGAATGGCAGAGTCACTCATTAAGATACTTTAGTTTCATTTCATCTGTTCAACGATTACGTCAACTATCTGACGTGCTATCTCCCTCTTAGGTGCTAATAGAACATGTTTTGCGAAACTCTTACCTCCCACAATTAAGACCTCATTTGTGTCAGTGCCAAATGCCGCGCCTTTTTTCTGCTCGTCATTTGCGACCACCAAATCACAAATCCCCGCCTTAATCTTCTCTCTCGCTCGAGTATCTAGTTCTTTATCTGACACTCCTGACTCGACCTTGAAGCCAACAATAAACAGATCTTTTTGCTTCTTCCTCGCTTCTTCAATGATTTTTGTGGTTGGAACCAGTTTGACACTAATGTCCTCAGCACCAGAGGCCATCTTACTATCTTCCTTCTTGGATGGTTCATAATCTAGTACGGCTGCTGTGGCCACAAATCCATCAATCTTGTGTTTTGAAAGTTCACTCAATACGGATTCCAGCATCTCTTGAGATGTGGTGACTCTTTTCACGTCCGTCTGATCTGGTACCTTCTCTGAAATAGGTCCAACAATGAGACTGACATTTGCTCCCCTTGACAGTAGTTCTTGAGCAACTGCGATACCCATCTTTCCTGTGGATGGATTTGTGATGAATCGCACTCTGTCAATCCATCCTCTGGTAGGACCTGCTGTGACCACGAAGCGTGTACCTTCAAGATCCTTTGGTCCTAACGTGGCAAGAACATGGTCTACGATCGTTTTGATTGACGGGATCTTAGCTTTTGCTTCTTCTAGTCTAGGAGATACGATTATGACTCCCATGCCCCTCAATTTCTCAATATTCTCAATTACTGCTGGATGATCATACATTGACTCATGCATCGCTGGAACTACAATTAGGGGGATGCCTGCACCGATAGCTGAAGAAACAGTGGTCGTAACTGGAGTGTCGTCGATACCATTTGCGACTTTACCGATTGTGTTAGCGGTAGCAGGAGCAATCATCACAAGATCAACATGGTCCTTGTGTTTTCCTGCAAGGGCCACGTGCTCTATTTGACCAGTGAGCTCTGTTGTGACTGCATTCCCTGTAGCCCATTCCATTAGATATGGATGAATGATTTTCTGTGCCATATTGCTCATAACAGTGTAAACTTCTGCTCCGTGACGCATCAATTTCCTAGCAAGAGCAACGCATTCTACAGCTCCCACACTTCCTGTTATGCACAGTGCAATGGATTTGCCGTTTAACGAGTCGCTAAGACTTCCCTTGATGAGCTTTGATGTATGCTCCATCGGTTTTGTCACCTGGTCTTGACTACTTTATTTCACACTAAAGTCCGGATAAGACTTGTGGGAATGCATGAAAAGTTATTGTATGTCTCTGCGTATAATCTATATATTGCTAGGCAAAGAATATATGAGATAATGAGTTTCAGCGATAGTGCAAAAGACGGTTACCTTAGTGGAAAAACCGTCATTGAATCGTGTGAAATTTATTCGCGATTTCGATGCGTGGACACAAAAACTTGATCAAAAACTTCGGTAGGTGCTTAATACTTGGCTGACTCTTCTCGTGATTTGGACGAACTATGGAAGGAGTTCGAGCCTGAGAAGAAGGCTCGTTTTCAGGTTTATAATAAAGTAGTGAGTGCATTCGATTCTCCAAGCCAATCAATGTTTGTCACTGACAATGACAATGAAGTTGATACTTTTCTAAGGGATTTCAATCAGTATCTTGTTTCGACAGGACAGATGGAAGAAGATGGCGAGCGTCCCTACCATATGGTTCGTATTGGGTATGACGGCGACATGCTTGATGACATGTTCAGACTAATTGTTTCAGACGAGTCCGAGAACTTCCATCCAGCGGCACTTGATGTCAACATGCTGTACTCAAAACAAGCAATCTTCCAGCATCTATACCAGACCATTACAAAAGACAAGTTCATCATATTTCATATAAACGAGTTTCCTCTGGCTTATTATTTCGAAACCGCGGTTGTTGTTGATGTGGAAGAACTTTCGGATGTCATGGACCCCTCAGTTCATGATGACACAATAGTCCGCTATCTCAATGATCTACGGGAGCAGGGAACTGAAGAACATAGAAAGACGTATAGCTTCTTCTACAGGATTAGCACTTCTCTTTTGATGGAACTCTCGAATGTCTTTCTTGTTGTCCCCACCGCGGGGATGAATCGTCATATGTGTGTCACAAGCTGGCGAACACAAACTCTCCTTCTTGGTTTCAGTCCGCTCACATGGTCTTCTGGAAGTTTCAAGGTTTTCGATTTGAGTGGTCGTGACATCGATGCACGCTGGGCATATCCAGCTCCTCCATCGGATGATCCGCGTGTAAAGCAGTACACCAGGATTGTTCCCCTAAAGTAATCGTTTTTCAAGCATTGTATATACATGTATATATCATATACATTCAACGTCACAAATATATATTTACTGCTTTTTAGATAGAATCGTGACTGACACCTTGACATCACAACAAGAGACAGTGTTGACGGCAAAGGCATTCGTGCCTGGACATGTCACCGGAATCTTTCGTATCTTTGACGAGTATGAGGATCCTCTCCGTTGTGGTTCTACAGGTGCGGGATTCTCAGTGACTATCGGAACAGTCACCTCTGTGTCTGTGATGGAACAATCGTCGCTAGAGATTACGACAGATTACAACAATGAACGCATCGATGCAGAAGTCACAAAGACGGTGATACGTAGATTGACAGACGAATATGAGAGGACACTCAAGGTTCATGTTGCACATGACTCCTCTCTCCTTTCAGGGGCTGGGTTTGGCGCATCAGGTGCTGGTGCACTTGGCACCGCGCTTGCTCTTGGTCATATACTCGATAACGACATCTCTCCTGAGAAAGCCGCTGGTTATGCACACATTGCTGAAATTACTAATCGTACAGGTCTTGGCGATGTCCTCTCTCAAACAGTTGGCGGTGTTGAAGTCCGAATAAAACCAGGAGGTCCAGGGGTGGGAGAAGTCAAGACAATTCCCCACGAAGATTCTTTGAGAGCAATACTTGCTGGTGCTCCAGGTTTGAAGACCTCAGAAGTCCTTTCAGACCCAACCTCTAGAAACCTCATCAATACAACTGGCGACCATTTAATATCAAGGATCATCGAGAACCCAACAATCGAGTCATTTGTACAAAGCTCACGCGAATTCTCAGACACTATTGGGCTGAAGACAAAAAGAGTTGTATCTGCACTTAAAGACCTAGAATCTGCAGGCTTTACAAAATCGAGTATGGTAATGCTTGGTGACTCAGTATTTTGTTTGTGTGACGAAAATGACACATCACTAGCTCAAGAAATCCTTTCAAAATACTGGAACACTTCACAGGTGTTTGTTACAGAAATATCCGAATCAGGAGGAAGGTTGCTATGAAGGTGAAGATTGAGGTTCCTTCTGATCATCCTCGTCGAGTGTCTCTCGAAACCCGCGAGGCAATCATTGAAGGTCATGATTCACATATTGTGGCTACTGCTGGTTTGCTCGCTCATGGTCGAGGAGAAGCGTTTGATTACCTGATTGGTGAGAAGACTACTGAACCTGCTGAGAATGCAGCTCGAGCAGCAGTCGCTGCAATGCTCTTGGCAAAGCATCCCGTAATCAGTGTCAACGGGAATGCATGTGCCCTTGTACCTGACGAACTTGTGGAACTTTCTGAACTCACGAAGGCTCCCCTAGAAGTCAATCTCTTCTACTATCGGAAAGACCGTGAAGATGCAATAAAAGACATGCTTGTTAAAGCAGGTATGAATGAATTGTTGGGAACACATGATAGACCTTCTACCACTTTACCTGAGTTGAGTAGTAATCGTCGAAAGGTTGATCCTGAAGGAATTGGGTCAGCAGATGTTGTGTTAGTCCCATTAGAAGATGGGGACAGAACAGAAGCTCTGAAAGCTATTGACAAGTTCGTTATTACAATCGATTTGAATCCGATGAGCCGAACAGCTGTCTACTCGGATGTGACGCTTGTTGACAACATTATCCGAGCTCTTCCTCTCATGGTCAAGTTTGCACGGGAGATGAAGGATCATCCTAGAGAAGAGCTTCGCAAGATCATTGATGGATTCAACAACGATGAGAATCTTGCCATGTCAGTACGTATAATAATGGAACATCTCGACGCGATAGCCAGTGATGTCCGCAGTCTGAGAAAAAAGAAGAACAATTTCAAGGTGGATGAACAGTGAAGATAGTGATTGTTGGATCAGGAGCAATTGGAAGTCTATACGGTGCCTTCCTGAGTCGGTACAAAGATAATGAAGTCATTCTTGTTGGCAGAACTCCTCACGTTGCAGCCATTCAATCTCATGGATTAAAGATTGAAGGTGTCTTGGGAGATCACTTGTTCCACCTGAAAGCAATAGACCATGCCAGAGCTGTTTCAGAGGCTGATCTTGTAATAATCACTACAAAAACCTATGACACTGTCACGGCAGCACTCAGTGCAAGGCACTTGATTGATGCGGGAGCTCATGTTTTGCTTATTCAAAATGGGCTCGGAACAGAAGAGATGGTCGCTAATGAACTTGACACTACAAAAGTCCTGAGAGCAACCACTTGTATGGGTGCATTACATGATTCACCTGGAGTAGTACGAGCTACGGGTTGTGGGCTCACTGAGATTGGTTCAAGATTTGCTGAGAATTATCCTCTGGTGGAAAAACTATCCACTATGTTCAAAGAAGTTGGCTTTGATGTCAAATCGAGTGAGAATATTGAGGGTGTTGTATGGACAAAGACACTCGTGAATTGTGGTATCAATCCTGTCGGAGCACTCACAGGTCTTACTAATGGAGAAGTCTATAATAACAAAGGACTTCGGGGCCTTGTCGTAAAGCTTGTTGAAGAGGCAGTACAGGTTGTCAAAGCATTAGGGATTGAACTTACGACAGATGATCCTGTGCGATATGCTCTTGGAACTGCAAAGGCGACTGGTGATAACATCAACTCAATGCTCCAAGACATTAGAGCTGGAAAGAGGACTGAGATAGACGCGATAACTGGAGAAGTCATTCGGCTTGCAAAGGAGTTTGGTATAGATACTCCCTCAAGTGAATCCGTCTATGCACTCATAAAGGCAATCGAATCGAAGTATTTGGATAGCGGTGAAGCCGTGTCTGAATCAGACATATTCGAAATTGAAGAGTTAGTCCGAACTGTCACTACATCTTGAACCACTGTTTGGCCATCTTATATGACGACATAGCAGATTGCCGAGCATTATATTTCATGGCGTTCATATGCCCTGGAAGTCCAATCTCAAATTGCATCTCAGAGATTCTCCGGAGGGAATCTACTAGTTTTTCTGGACTTCCTGTAGGGAAATCCACTCGACCGAAACTGCCCCCTGGAAATAACGTGTCGCCAGTTAGGAGAATGCCTGTGTCTTCAATTTCCATTATTATACTCCCTGCTGAATGTCCAGGTGTATGAAATACTCTTAGTTTCACTTTGTTAAAATCAAGCACATCCCCTTCATTCAACAACACATCTATCTTGAAGGGTGGTAGGTCCACACCAAAAGTGTCACCTAAAGTTTGTGACATATCCCCCTGATTGATTGGCTCCGCCTCTGCTTCATGCAGATACAGTTTTGGAGATCCTGCTTCCAGAAGCGGAATGATCCCTCCGATATGGTCAATGTGACTGTGAGTGAGAACTACATCAGTGATTGATTGGATGGATGAACCCAGAGTTTGGAGATCTTCATCAAGATTTGAAGTATAAAGTCCAGTACCTGCATCGATTAGAATTTCGTGGTCTCCTGTTTTGATGAATGTGATATTTGAATCGAAGGACCGACTTACTATGAAGTAGACCTGTTCTGATATCTGATCTAGCATAAAATCACATCATATACTCGACAATGGTGTCAATATCATTGTGGTTATTATAAAAGTGAGGGGATATTCTGAGACGTCCATTACGCACAGAACTGTGGATTTTATTCTTTACTAATTCTTCATGCAGTTTTTCGACATCAGGTGGTTGACATGACACAATAGCAGAATTGTGATCTGGTCCAAAGTCAAAGAATGGTATATCTATCTCTGAGAGTCTTTTCCTTAGATAATTGGCATTGTCCTTCGCGACTTGCTCACGAGTCTTCCCAGGAATTATGAGTAATGTCTTTAGTGATTCCAATAACCCTACGTACGAAATCATGGCAGGTGACCCAACTTGGAACTTTCTTGCGTCGGACAATGGAGTTCTTTCGAAAAATCCAAACTCCATTATTTGCTCAACGCCCCACCAACCTAAGAATCGAGGTTGCACCTTATCCATAATTGATTTTCCAACGAAGATGAAGCCTGCTCCAACTGGTCCAAGTAACCACTTTACAGCCTGACCGGTTGCAAAGTCCACTCCCAGTTTAGCAAGATCTGTTTCAAAGCATCCAGCTGCTTGAATGATGTCTGCAGATAGAAATGCATCATTATCGTGAGCAACTTTGGCCAACTCCTTTAGATCTGCACGAAAACCTGTTCCAAATTGTATCTGACTGACTGCAAGGACCTTGGTGTTTTCGTCAACCTGTTCTTTGAAGACATCGAGAGTCACGGCTCCATCTACAGACTTTGCAACCCGCAATTCAACATCATAGAGTTTGGAAACGTTTTGCCATGGGATATAGTTTGCCGGGAATTCCAAATCACACACAACGATGTTTGACCCTTTCGGATACGTGATGCTGTGGGCAAAAGAGTTAATCCCGGAGCTTGTGCTGGGAACAAAAGCATACTGATTGTAGTCCCCACCCAAAAGTTGTGCCAAGTGTTGTCGCGTTTCCTTTATGGAACTCAGTGTATCTTTAAACGTTCCAATCGCATTTGCCTTATTATCCAGATATTCCTTCATCCCATTGAATGTGTTTAGTGGTGGAATACCAGTTGCGGCATTGTTGAGGTAGGTCATCTCGTTGAGCGTTGGCCATTGCTCTGAGATGAACTCAGGGCTAATCAAGTCTGTCATAATATGCCAACCTAGCTGCCTCTTACAGATAAAGTTCGTGTCGTGAACGCGAGGATAAGGTTCCCCCAAGATTTAAGACTAGTAGAGGAGTCGTAAGTTCTTGAGAGGCGTTTGTCCGTGTTCCGCAGGTTGACCGGGCGCTCAAAGAAGCCAAAAAAAGAAGAAGACCCCCTAGTTAGTGTAAGTGAGGATATCACCGTTCCTCCTGAGAGACCCCTCGGAACCGATCCCGGAGCAGTATCAATGGGGCGCTTAGTCGCAACGTCTGAGGAACTGACCATTGACCCCGAAACAACTGCTGACTATGCACGAAAAGCACACATCAAACCACAGAGCGCCTCAGAGATAGTCCCTGGTCATTTTCTGAAACGTGATGAACTTGGTCGTGTTCATATCAAGATAGTCTTTTATGGCCCCTCCCTTGGTGGCAAAACAACTGCACTCCGTTGGTTATTCGCCAATGTTAGGTCTCTTTCAAAAGGTAAGATTATTGAGATATCCGATGAGCTTGGACGAACTACATTCTTTGATTTTGTCCCAGTGACAGCGAGTGAGAGAATCGTGTTTGATGTTTTCACTGTCGCTGGACAGAGGCGACATGCAAGTCAACGAATCAAAGTGTTACGTGACTGTGATGGCATTATCTTCATGGCCGATTCCACCCCTGAACAGATGAATGAAAACCTGGCATCAATACAAGAACTGAATATCGCATTAGGCACAGACAGAATGGCTACTTTGCCTATTATCATTTCACTGAACAAGAGAGATCTTCCAAATGCGCTCCCGGTTGACTATATGGTTCAAATGCTTGACCTAGAGGGCTATCCCGTATTCGAAACGATTGCCATTGAAGGGCGAAGTCTTCTCAGGATGTTTCAAAGAGTGTTAAGGGATGCTCTGATTTTCAAGGTAGGAATCTAACCTTTTTCTAGAGGGAGTTCACCAAGTTCCAACTGTTGAATAAGCTCGATGATTTCCTTTTCAGCCTGTTCCATAATTACTTGTCCCTTGTCTTCTGTTGCCTTTCTGGGATCTCCATACATTGCTGATGGAAAGAGCTCCTCTCTATAAGTTCCTGAAATGATCTCAAATCTTGTTTCAACACGATGTGCTTTTGCTACTGACATGTCTACAAGATCGGGCCTTACAAACATCACTTCAGAGGTCTCATCTTCTGCAGCATGTCCACTTGGAGTTTCCTCCACTGACTTTCGTGCGTTCTTAGCAAGGTCCCTCCGCAAATTCACAATGACAACGACTCGTTGCCCTTTCTTTGTCGCAGTTTTTGCAGCTTGCCTGATTATAGGAGCATTACCTCCATGTCCGTTTAGAGTAACGATGTATCTGAAACCGTGTTTGAAAATTCCTTTCAAAACAGATACATAATATTCCACCAGAGCTCCCGGATGTATTGAAATCGTTCCCTCAATGTGGTTAAAATTCCAACTTTCTCCAATCGGTATTGTTGGTAGGACGAGAGCTTTTGTCTTCTCAGCAATTTTCTTCGCAAGGTGCGTCGAAAGAATCGAATCGGTTCCAAGTGGAAGATGATTGCCGTGTGCCTCGAGAGATCCAGTTACCATGACAACAACTTCTGTGGCTCTCGCTGCGTTTTTGAAGCCCTCATGAGTTAATTCAGACCAAAATGGCATTGCTAGTTCGGATTAGCTGGAAACGCACAGTCTAATAAACACGGTGTCAATGAAACTTTCAAAACCGAAAAGATGAAAAACGCGCCGCGCAACTCCCGACTTGCACTGATAGCCCCGTGGTGTAGCGGCCAAGCATGGTGGGCCCTGGACCCACTGACCTAGGTTCAAATCCTGGCGGGGCTACCATTTCTTCTGCCACTCTCAAAAATCGGTCCTATATATTTGGGATTATACACAAAATGTCATGTTGATTGCGAAAAATTGGAATTATTACCAAATATTACTGACTGTGGCGCATTTATGCGGAACCTAAAGGTTTTTTAGAACTAGGGGTCAGTTTCATATGGAGAATGAATCCGCAGGTTATACTCATTCGAGTTTTCCTGTCCCTCCCGGCGGAAATTTCTGCGGGCCTTCTCCACATCTTCTTTTCACGTTTCATGAAGCTGAGCTAACCGAGTTGGATGAATAGTGGAAACTGGTAGCGTACCAACATTGATGGCACACCTCTCTTCCTCCTAAATCACTATCATGACAATCTTCATATCCGAACGCAAACTTCCACCGCTTTAGGAAGTGCATACGATGGACAAGGTCGAACTTGGTTGGAATGAGTTCTGGGCGGAGATTTTTAGGATTCGACATAGACGTCAAATTCCGGGGATAGAGCACCATGACCGACTCATCGGTGATTTCATCATGGAAACCTTAGGTCTTAAGAAGAGCGACTCGATCCTCGACATTGCCTGTGGTGCAGGAGACCAGTCGGTTGAACTTGCCAAGCGAGGTCTCAACGTAACCGCCTTTGACCTTGCTCAAGTCCTGATAGACGCAGCTAAGGAGACTGCAGAGTCTTATGACGTTTCTGCGAATTTCTATGCTGGTGACATGAGGGCCATGGAGCACGACTCCCAGTTCGACGCAGCCATCCTGCTCAGTCACAGCTTTGGTTTCTTCGACCACGAGGAGAACAAGCGTGTCCTCCAGGGTGCGTATGCGGCACTGAAGGTGGGTGGTTGCTTCCTTCTGGACCTGATGAACCCGTACAACCTTCCGAGGTTTCAGAGAACGTGGACTCCATTGGAAGGTGGGTATCTCCTCAATGAACCCCATGTTCTCGACGCCCCAGCTGGTGTGCTCACTGGTCGTCCTGCGATGTTCATAGACACGGAGGGTGATAGGATTGTTCTGATGGATGAGGATGCATTATCGAATAACGATATCCGAATGTACACTGCACTTGAGATTCGAGAGATGCTTTCAGAGGTCGGGTTCAAGAAGGTGGAACTCTACGGTCACGCCAAATTACCTCGACTACCTTATGCTGCAAACTCGGAGCGAATGGTGGTCATTGCGAAACGATGACGTGCTTGTTATGCAAGAACAACAGAATCCAATGAAGAGATACACTGTCGGAGCACTACTTCTGCATACTACAGTTCTGTTTGGGTATGCTGCCTTTACCTATTTCGAATCTTCTTCATACTCTCCATATTATCTCACAGGTATTGGTATCCTATTCTCGATATTTGCAGGTGGATTTGGGATTGTCGCGGTTTGGCTTACCGGAGAATACTATTCCGAAACACTGAGACCCTCCAGGCTCAAGATGTGGGGAGGTATTCATGTAGCATTTCTTCTCTTTCCAGTGGCAGTATTCTTCGTTTCCTTTATGATGAATCCCTCAATCCTTTCTTTGACCATTCTTTTACCATATCTCATCTTAATCGGACCACCTCTTCTAATCATTGTCTTAGCTGGTAAGGAGAGTCCATGACGAAATACTTTTAATCCTCCAATCGCGAGGTCGCGCAAGCCACCGGTGAGGTTGCCGGTAACAAGAACGAAGAAGGTAAAGGAAAAACTACAGCTCGTGTTCGAGAGCAAATGGGTGAAGACGATTAGTCAGGTTCTCCAGAATAGGGGTATCAAACTCTACCTTTAGATGGCTGCCATGTAGGGAGCTGCGCCAGCTAATAATTGTTGAGTCAAACAGATCTCGAAAAAGAGAAGAATTGACTAATTCTGGACAATTTTGGATGAACTAATCGTCCATAAGATAGTTCCATGAAACTCATATAGTCGAACGTTGAAACGATTTGTCATCGTGAAAAGTAGGTAGGTAGGATGACATCTAATCCTTGTGAAACGAAAAATGATGGTCCCGAGATTTGTGCAGAACTTGTGAGAATTTTCGGGAGCAAAAATGTAAAACCAGAATGGAGTGTCTGCGCACAAGCGCAAGATGATATGACCGGTGAACAAGGAGAATGGATAAGGTATTGTCCTAAGCTTGATTTTGTTGTAGGTCCTTTTAACATAACAAAAGATACTGCAACATCTAATAGAGTGTTCGAGAATCTGATTAGAACACATAGAGATCTCATTGACACTCTTCGACGTATTGATGAGAAAATGGAACTTGAATTGAGAAAAACAATGAGTAGGGATGAGAAGGAAGCTATTGAGATGTTTGAACGTGAGGGTCGGAGTGGTATCTTGTTCAATATGGTTAGTAACAAAAATCCCCGCACATTTCTTGCAATTGAAATAGAGAAGAAAACCAAAGAGAAACACATTCTGGGAGGATTCGTGCATGCTTCAGCCATGGGTAAGATTGGAATTGTTATTTCTTCTGATGTCGAAAAACAATACAAGAGGCTGGTGAGAATAAGAGCATATGTTCGGTTTCTGGTTGCTGTGGGGAAAGCAGGCAATCCAGAAAAAGTTTCTCTAATTAAGAATGTACTTCTTTTGAAACGGACACCATTTCTTGAAGCTCTCAGAGGATATCATGTCCAGATTTGAATCTACAGGAAAACCACATATATGAAGCATGTGAACACCTGTTGGGTCATGATCAGCTCACTATATACAAACCTTCAAAGTCACCGAGGTGTCTGCTCCGCTGACAATTAATTGAGACTGTTCAATATCGCCAAACATCCCTAGACAGAATATGACTTGTCGTGAAAACTGAGTATTTGCTTAATGAGGTCTTCCATTGTGTCTGATTTGAGCCCTCTTTTCGCTAGCTCATGAACGACATATTTCAGCACTTTCTGATTCTTCTTTGCTCTTTTCGGTGAAAGTAACCAGCTCTGTGAAACTGCTTTCAATTCCTTCTCGAATTCATCTTTTCCTACTTCATCGATGAATGTTACAACCATCTTCTCTTCGAAGGCAGCATGTTTCTCCCCAATTCCCTTTGGCCAGTCCTCTTCTGCACAACCCACCATTCTAAGGAGTTTCCTATTTGTAGCAATCACACCTCTCTTAAAATCACTGTCCCATATCACGAAGACAGGAATTCTCAGATTTTCGAAAACTCGAGAAGGATAACAAATACTACCTTTTCCACCACACGGTATGATTGAGATGCCAAGTGCATCGAAATTGTGTCCGAGGTACTCAGCTACACCACTCAAAATTGCCTGATCCTCCAGACCTTCAACAAGAACCAAAGTGTTTGCAAAGAAGCCTTCATTCATCCACGAAGGCATCAAATTCTGCATCTTGCTTTCCAGAAACTCTCGAGTATAACTCCCTTCATCTTTCAGATCTACTCTTTCGAGCTCTCTGATGAGTTCCTCCCCTGCTGCAGAGTTCACAGTTGTCACCTGAGGAAGGTCGGTATCTATCATCTCTTTGCTTATTCGTCTGACCCGACTGTATCGTCCTATATCCACAAGCAGAGGTGAATGTGTTGAATAGATGACCTGTGTTTCTTCGTCTTGAGCCAGTTGGAAAAGAATGCGGGAGAGGTGTCTCTGTCTAGTCGGGTGCTGATATAACTCGGGCTCTTCGATGACCACTAGAAGAGAAGGATTCTCTCCGTTCGTTGTTCTCTGCAGTGAAGCAAGATATTGAAGAAGAGTGAGTATGAATGCCCTTTGAACCCCATGACCACAAGCATGTACAGGACTGGGAAATCCATCCTCTATAACTCTAATTTTGGCTGATGGCGGAGGTAGATCCACAATCCCCTCATCCCATTCAACTTCAACTCCAGCATTCGGTGCATAACTAGTTAGCATGCTATTCAAAGACTGTGAAACTTGCACAAGATTCTCATTTGTAATGTCCTGCATTATTCTATCATAGTCTGTTTTCGTTCTTGTTATGAGATTCTGCCACTCTTTACGACCTGCGAGAGTTCGACGTGCAACAATTTCCATCATGTCGAAAATCGGAGTGCCCTTTTTGTCAATTGAGATATCCTTGGCATCCCTGACAGCTCGAATGAACACTCTTTCAATTCGCTTCTTAAGATACGATCCACCTACATTCTTCCAACCAAAAAACTGACCATCATCAATTCGTCTTTCACAATTCTGAGGATTCGCAAGCTCCCACGCAGCCAATGCGACTTCTGCCTCAGCTTTGATTTTATAATCAGGAAGTGTGCCTATTGATTCCTTGATCTTGCTGTACGCAGCCTTGAGCTCTGTAGTACCTTTTGCTGTTCTAAATGCATGAAAATCAGAGCAGTACAACTTAGAACCATGGAACGAAGTTTTGGGTCTTTCTTCAACCCACATGGTCCTTTTAGCAACTACTAAATTATCACCCTGTACGTATTCCTTAAAGAAATCCTTGTCAAGTTCAGAGAGTCCTGCGAATGTTATGATGATATCGATATCCTGTGTTGTGTTTCTGTTGTAAAAGTCATCAATGTCGAATTGTTCTTCAGTGAAGAAGAAATCAAGTGCCCTGAGAAATGAAGATTTACCCGCACCGTTAGGACCAACAAGGACTGTCAGATCGTCAAGCTGAAGACTAGCATCCTTTAGTGACCTATAGTTGTGTACCTCAATTGATTGAAGGAACATATGCTTCCACCGTAATTGATGAATTTCCCCGAACTATGAAAAACATCCATCCAAATAATTGGTTCGGTCAAATCACACTCATCCTCAGTGGAATGGAAGTAGCAGTCTCGACTAGCTGAAAGGAGATAATCGAGCCTCCGAAAATTAGGCCTTGCATACACGCTCTTTCTAAGCAACATCCTGCAACTCTTGCTTCTGCGTGTCGTTGAGGTTCTCATACCCTTCCAAAGTATCGAGTGTGACCCCTTTGAGCACGTAAGAGGCACACTTCATATGGTGCCAACCATAGCTGACATGACTCTCAAAGAGTGAAGGTTTTCCCAACCTGAGTTCTCCTTTCTGAATCTTCTGTTCACAGGTTCTACATTTGGATCTGTTTGACTTCGCAGGCTCGACTTTCCAAGCCTCTCCAGTTTCATTTGTTTCCTCCGTGAATTTCTCTAAGTCAAAGAGGAAGTCCTCAACCTTTCCTCCAACAATGTCTGGTGTGAACCGAATTGTGAAAGAGTCATATTCAGAGGGTGAATAGCCAAGGTCGACATTACCGTTTGCGTACGATTTCTTAATCTCTGTCTTTGGCGGATACATCTTGTGGGTTTGCATGAAATCTAACATCTGCAAGGCAAGAACCTTACTTACATCCTTCTTGCCCATCTCCTTGATATCAGACACCTCTACAACCCCGTAAGTTGTGACAACCACACGACGACCATCATCCAAGTCTTCCCAACCCTTCAGAAGTACGACAGCTCCCACCCTGACAGATTTCTTTATTGTCGGTGTTCGGAAGGTGTCAGGATTGACCCAATAGCCCCAATCCGTTGTATATTCCAACCATTCTGTCATGTCAGATACCTTCACTGGATTGTGTTTAACTCACATATATCTTACCCACTAAGCTGTGTTTAAACTACCTTCACTTCAATAGGTTTTTATTGCTTCTAAATTGGTTGCCGTTAAGTTTCAAGTACTGGTGATATTCTTGGTAAAGATAAAGGACCCTGAACAGATCAAGAAGTTAATTTTGTCGGATGATTATGAACACAAGCGTATAGTGACCATATCTGCACACATAGACCATGGGAAGACCACTACGACAGATTATCTCATGCGTCGTGCGGGGTTGATGTCTGATGCGGCTGCTGGGCAGGCGCTGATGACGGACAGCGACGAGGAAGAGCAGGAGAGAGGGATTACAATATTCACGTCTGTGGTGATGCTTAACTTTGAGGTGGAAGGAGAAGAGTATCTTGTTCAGCTCTCAGACACTCCCGGACATATCTCATTTACAGGAGAGGTTTCGAGAGCTTTGCGGGCTAGTGATGGTGTTGTTATCCTTGTAGACGCCTTGGAGGGATGTATGACTCAGACGGATACTAATTTGCGCCTCGCCGTAGGCGCTGAGGCCTGCAAACCTGTGCTTTTTATCAATAAGGTTGACCGTCTGATCAACGAACTCAAGCTCCCACCAGCCAAGGTCTATGAGCGTATTGACATTATCGTTGCAAAGGTCAATGCGCTGATTAAGAAAGTCGCCCCCGAGGGATATGGGAAAGACTGGCGAGTCAGTTTCCAAGATGGAAGCGTCGCAATCGGAAGCGCGAAGACTGGTTGGGCCTTCACAATGAAGACTCTCGAGAAGAAAGATATCAAACCCAATGTTGTCTTTGAAAAGTACGGTGAGGGTGATGAGATGTGGCTCAGGGAAAATCTGCCACTTGATGATGCTCTCCTCGAGATGATTATCGACCATCTTCCGAATCCACAAGAAGCACAAAAGTACAAGATACCTCGTATATGGACTGGCGATTTAGATAGTCCTGAAGGTCAAGCTCTGTTAAATGTCGACCCAAATGGTCCCCTTGCCGGACTTATCGTCAAGATATACATCGACCCGAAAAGCAAGAGACCTACCCTGATTGGTAGAATATTCTCTGGCACAATCAAGTCAGGACAGGAGATTAAGCTCATAAACATGCGCCAGAACGCTAAGGTGAAGCGACTTGGTGTCCAAGAGATCACTGATATCCTAGATATGGATGAGGTACCTGCAGGCAATCTGTTCTCAGTCTTCGGTTTCATGTGTCCAAGCGGTGAGTCATTTGTTGATCCTGATTCTGATATGAAAGGCTTTGAGGCTATTGAGTACGTCAGTGAGCCTGTTGTAAGCCGAAGCATCAAGCCAATCGACCCACAGGACATTGCAAAGCTTGGTGAAGTTGTATCAAAGTGGATTATGGCTGATCCGACGGCGAGATTCTTCCACGACAAAGAATCTGGTGAGTACCGACTCGATGGAATTGACCCACTCCAGATTGAGATTCTTACAAAACGGATTAACGAACAGGTGAAGATCAATGTATCTGATCCAATCATTGTATACCGCGAGAAGATGACCAAGCAGGGAGATGAGTTTCATACTAAATCACCCAACGGTCACAACAGGATTCGGATGTTTCTCGAACCACTAGATGATGCGACAGTTGAACTCATTCGAAAGAAGAGGATTACTGCTGAGATGCCCTCTCGTGAGCGTGCAACTATTCTTCGTGATGAAGCTGGATGGGATGCGAAAAGAGCGAGAAAGATTCTCGATATCTACGAGTCATGCATGCTTGTTGATGCGATGAGCGGTGTTCAACGATTCGATCGTATCTATTCATACTTGGAAACTGTATTCCGTGAGTTCGTAGATTCTGGTCCAATTGCAAAAGAGCCTGTGATGGGTGTTAAGGTCACATTGACGGATGCTACAGTCCACAATGACCCTGCACACACTGGCTACAACGAAGTTGCGACAATGGTTAGTTCTGGTCTGAACATGAGCTTTCTCACAGGCGCACCTGGTATCTATGAACCAGTTCTCAATGCTGACATAAAGACACCACCTGATACACAGGGTGCAATCATCAAAGTCTTGACTGGTCACAGAGGTCAGATTGTCACAATTGAGGGCGAAGAGGACGTAGTCGCCATAAAGGGTACAATACCCACAGCAGAAACCATCGAAATTGCGGATGAGTTCAGGAGTGCAGCAGCTGGTCGTAGCTTCTTTGGTTACGAGTTCAGAGGATTTGAGCCCCTTCCAGGCAATTTGCAGGAAGAAATCATCCTTGAGATTCGAGCACGTAAGAAGATGCCAGAAGAGATGCCAAGCCTTAGCTCATGGAACAGATGGGTCTACAAGCGAACCTAAACTGGTTCAGATAAACAAGGGGCAGTCTGTGATTGTCCCTTGTATTAGCTTTTTCTTTTGAAACAAACACTTGAGAGGATAGACTTTTGACTCACTTGCAATAATGTCCACTCGATTGACATGACGCTAGACCGTTGCCCGAAACTTAGACAATCTTGAACATGACATTCCTTGATCGATGTTCGGTTCCTGATTCATCGAGGCTGCATCAAGGCACTTGACCTCTGATGTCTGACGGCTTCTCCAACAGGCGTTTAATGTCTCCGTGCAACTCGCGGCGACTGTGGAGTCAGTCCATTGACTTGGCTCTCGTAATGAATCGACTCTGCATCTTCTTGTCCAGTGTGAACTATATAAGCACCTTTCCAACTCCAGTAGATTGGCAAATCATACACACTCACCTCCTTGGTAGGTCCATGTCCCCTGTAATATCGCTATCATCACCCTCAACTGCCCCATCTTCTCTGCCCAT